>VSKW01012802.1_pt1 | contig 18271 bp, 10 predicted proteins | sample 4798611 | NCBI WGS metagenome assembly VSKW01 (sample SAMN12179536, study PRJNA552185) | sponge metagenome | biome: deep-sea hydrothermal plumes; feature: spots directly above weak diffusing fluid; material: sea water; isolation source: sponge from the Crane site of a hydrothermal vent ...
CAATAGAATTAGCAAAAAAACTCATACCTGTTCCTGTTAAAACACTAGGCAGGTAAGAAGATAATGTATTGAGAGTCTTATGTTCTTTTTTAAATTGAGGATTAATAGAGTCAATGGCCATATCAAAAGCTTTTTTTGTTGTCGCGCCGACTAAACCAGTTAATGCGATAGTAGATGCTGTCATTATAATAGGTGTCATAATTGTAGCAGAGGATAAGCTAGCGCCATGCATTAGGCTTGATACGATAGAAGGCACAGATAGTCCTAAATAAACCCCTGTCATTGTTTTAACTCTGGCTGAGAAATCCTGCATAAAAGATGGCTTTTTATGAGAGGCAGCATGACAAAAATTTTCGCCTGTGTTGCATAACATAAATATAAAACACAAGAACCACGTTTTTTTCATATGTAACATACCTAGTTGTGAATATCTGTCTTTTTCGTTCAGACAAATAATAAAAAAACACTGCAAATGATCGCGTTACATTTACTTCATTTTTAAATCTAATATATCCTTTTTACCCTGAATATATAGGTTTAAAGCAATATATACTGCTTTGTTCATCTATGCGATTTTCTTGTTTCAATTTGACAACTAGAAAGAATCAAAAAATACGATAAGACAGTCTAAGCCTCTATTTTACCATACTTTGACTTCATCTTGAGCACTTCCTGTTACTTTTCTTATAAAAGATTCACTGATGTCTACTTCATATAATACTTGTAACTAAATCATAAAATTTCATTGTCTTTATATTGTTTTTTTACATGAATAATGTTATCTTTGCAAAGGTCTCAAGTTATTGATGCATTAATTTTTTAAAACTTGCTCGCAATAAATATTTTGCTTCTTTTTTACCTGATAAAGCTAAAATATGAACACAACATGACCAACTTTTATGCTGAACTATTTTCAAGAGTATGATGTTTTTTTCTATATTAGATAAAATATGATGATTCATAATATACGATACTTGATTCCAAAAAAATTTAGATAATACGCTATGCACATATTCAAAAAAACGATAACCATTTGTATAACAACTGATTAAATCAATCTCTATATCTGTTAATCGTTTTGGCTCAGAAGGACTGATACAACAACAAATCATTTGACTTAACTGCAAATCCAACGTGTTTAAGTAATCTATAAAAGCATAAGCAATCTGTTGATAAAAAAAAGTACTCGCCTTACAAAAAATATGCTCTCCTATCTTTGAAGTACTTTTTAAAAAAATAGCGGAATGACACCCTGTGCTTGTATCTTGCTTAATACCAATACCAACCAAACTAAAATATTGTTCCTTCCAAAATAACATTAAGTCAGCATGCACCCCAAAACTAGTGCCAATATAATCTACATGCGCATCATAACCTGCTTGCATAACCTGTTGAATAAACATAGAGCCTAATTTTTGTCTTTGATAACTTGGATGAATGACAATTCTTTGAACACGAAGTGCCCGAGCATTTAAAGCTTCAGGTACATGACATTGTGTTCCTAGTAGCTGGGATAATAAATGATTTTTTAAGCGACGCTTTCCTAGTAAAACATCTGCTTGATTAATAATGGCTATCGGCTCTTCTATTACACTGACACAAACTCCTATTATTTGTTCATCATAAGATTGTATCACATGTATGATCATGTTATTTGCATCCATTAATTGACGCAAATAACTTGGCTTTGTTTGATAGTGCGCCAACGCTAATAAAGCAAACATTTGATCTAATAATACATTATTTTTTAATAATTCATATTGTGATATTCTTTTTACTTGAAATGACTTTGTTTTTATTTTTTTACATAATAAACTAGGCCATTGCGTGCCTAATATGCGGTATATTAATTGCTCAACAGGATCATCTCTAGCCCAACGCATCGGTTCATATAAAGTACAGTGCTGCCACCCTGCTTGCAGACCTTGTGCTTTGAATTTCAAATCAAAACCTTTCCCTGTGCCTTCATATCCATCTAATGTACTTGAGAAAACAGCGCACATAAACTGTTGACTCATTTGATTTAACACAGGAATAGGAATTGCAGCAGCTTCATCTACAAATAACAAGTCTGCTGTAGATTTTAATACTTGATCAGGCGGTAAAAAGATAATTTGATGTTCTTGGATAACAAGAATTGATTTTTGCTTATGATAACTATAATCAATGCGAGCTTGCTTTAAACAGTGAAATAAAGTGATATAAAAAGTGTTCAAAGCTTTCTGATAAGGTGCCGTTATTATGATTTGGATTGGTTTTTGATGAGAGCACTTTAAAATATTAGCTGCTGCAAAACCTAAAGCAGCCGTTTTACCTCGACCTCTCAAAGCTGTCAAAATTAATTTATTAGGTTTTTTACTCCAAAATAAAGCATGAATAGCCTCAACAATGTGACATTGATTCGCAGTCATAGGATCAATATGACGATCATCTTTGAATTGTTGAGTATCATCTTGAGATCTTCTTTGCAATTTCGGAGGAGAAATATTAGTCAAAGACTCAGGGTTAACCCATTGGATTGATTTATTTTTTAATAAAATAATAATCAATCGCTTAATGAAGCGGGAGGGGTAAGGCAAAGGAAATTGATCTAACAATCGAGCTGTATCTTGATCTGGGTAATAGGGCCACATGCTTAAAGGAGGCGTTAATAAAACAAGATATCCTCCACCGACAACCGTACCTGACAGCAAGCCTAAAAGATCAATATTAAAATTAAAAAATGTATTAAATACTAAAACGGTACATTCAGACCCTAATAATAAGAAAGGATTTTTCTGTTGATGTGACCAACAAATATCTTCAGATGGAGGGAACCAGCTTTTAGCAAGAGAAAAGCACCAATCCATAGAACCACTGATGACCCAGATTGAACGTTTTTTAAGGGATATTGTCGATATAGGTTGCATATGAGTATATTATAAAATTGAGTGCTTGTCATATTTTGATTCTTAGGCAGCATCCCCGAAAACCTAAAACATCAATATACTCATATCATCACCCTATATAGTCTAGTTTCGATACTGTATCAGTATATGATTCAAAATAAATAAAAACGAAAAGCTTGAAAAAACTAGGTAGCATTCAATGCTTTTTGAGCAATTTGTGCAATATTGTCAAATGCTTCTTTTTCTCGAACCGCTAAATCAGCTAATACTTTGCGATCTATCAGGACATTTGCTTTATTTAAACCATCTATTAAGCGACTATAAGATAGTCCAAAAGTGCGTGCTGCAGCATTTATTCTAGCGATCCACAATGCACGAAATTGACGTTTACGTTGACGTCTATCTCGATAGGCATATTGACCCGCTTTAATAACGGCTTGCTTAGCTACTCTAAAAACACGCGATCTGGCACCATAATAACCTTTCGCTTGTTTTAATATTTTTCGATGACGACGATGGGCCGTCACGCCACGTTTAACACGTGCCATAAACCACTCTCCTTAAGACTAATGACCCAACATTCTAGCGACTAGCGGCTTATCTGATGCATTCAGTTGATTGACACCACGCAGCTTTCGTTTACGTTTAGTTGTCATTTTAGTAAGAATATGACTTTTAAACGCATGTTTATGCTTATAACCATTTGCTGTTTTTTTAAATCTTTTAGCAGCAGAACGTTTTGTTTTCATTTTAGGCATTGATGATACTCCAGATTTTAAATATGTCAATTCATCTTCAATCAAAAACTTGATTAAAAATCATGAAACACACATCATTTCTTTTTCTTGGGTGCGAAAATCATAATAAGCTGCCTACCTTCCATTTTAGGTTTTTGTTCAATAACAGCATATTCTTCTAAATCTGCTTCAACACGCTTCATTAATTTAAAACCTAATTCTTGATGAGATAACTCTCGACCACGGTATCGCAAAGAAACTTTTGCTTTATTTCCTTGAGTTAAAAAACGGATCAAGCTTTTTAACTTAACTTGATAATCGCTTTCTTCTGTTCCAGATCTAAATTTAATTTCTTTAACTTGTATTTGAACTTGTTTCTTTTTTGCTAATGCTTTCTGCTTTTTCTGTTCATATATATACTTTCCATAATCTATGATTTTACAGACAGGTGGCTCAGAATTGACACCCAATAAGACTAAATCAAGACCAGCTTCTTTAGAAAGCTCAAGTGCTCTTTCAATAGAGACAACACCTGCTTGCTCACCATCTGAATTAATTAAACGCACTTCACTTGCGTCAATATTTTCATTAATCGGTGCAATCGTCTGATTACGATTACGTAGATTAGGCCGTTTAATTGCGGTATCTCCTTATTCAAGTCATAATACAAAAATCACTATCATTGAGCCTCAATACATAACTGATGAATAAAATCATCCACATCATAAGTACTTTTGTCTTCTCCTGATAGCGTTCTAACTGATACTTGGTTGTTTTCCATTTCTTTGTTACCTATAATCAATAGATAAGGAATCTTTTCCAAAGTATACTGACGAATTTTATAACCAATTTTTTCATTTTTAGTATCTAACAATACTCTTAAATTTGCTTGTTTACATTTCTTTTCAATTTCATAAGCATAATCAGCTTGATGTTGCGTAATAGTTAAAATAACGGCTTGATTAGGCGACAACCATAAAGGAAATCGACCTTCATAATGCTCAATTAAAATGCCTATAAATCGCTCAAATGAGCCTAATACTGCTCGATGCAACATCACAGGTACTTGTCTATCCCCTTTTTCATCAATATATTTTGCATCTAATCGACCTGGCATAGAAAAATCAGCCTGTATTGTACCACATTGCCACACTCTGCCAAGCGAATCCTTTAAAGAAAATTCAATTTTTGGACCATAAAATGCTCCTTCGCCTGGTAAATACTCCCATTTTACTTTTTGTTCATCTAATGCAAATGCTAAAGCTTGCTCTGCTTTATCCCAAATGTCATCAGAACCAACACGATCTTCAGGTCGAGTCGATAGTTTGTATAATAATTGATTTAAATCAAATCCAAAATCTTGATATACTTCATGAAGCATCTCGATAAAAGAAGCAACTTCAGCTTGAATTTGGCTTTCTGATACAAAAATATGGGCATCATCTTGTGTGAATCCTTTAATTCGCATAATACCATGCAAAGAACCAGATGACTCATTACGATGACAAGATCCAAACTCAGCTAAACGAAACGGTAATTCACGATAACTCACAATTCTTTGATTAAAGATTTGTATATGGCAAGGACAATTCATTGGCTTAATGACAGCATGTTTTTCTTCAGAGAACACATTAAACATCGAATCTGAGAATTTATCAGCATGCCCTGATTTTTCCCACAAAATATGATCTACTAGTTGAGGCGTTTTAATTTCTTGATACCCATATTTTTTTTGTTTTCTTCTAATATAATCTTCTATGAGCAAATAAAGAGTCCAACCTTTAGGATGCCAAAAAACTTGCCCTGCAGCTTCTTCTTGCAAATGAAATAAGTTTAATTGTTTTCCTAATTTTCGATGATCTCTTTTACTAGATTCCTCTATTTGGTGTAAATAAAGCGCTAAACTTGACTTGTCTCCCCAGGCAGTCCCATACACACGTGTTAACATTTTATTGCGACTATCGCCTCTCCAGTAAGCACCTGCTACACGAGTCAATTTAAAATATTTTAAAAAACGGGTATTAGGGACATGAGGACCAAGACACATATCAATATATTCTTCATGGTAGTATAAACCGACTTTTTCTGGTGTCGGCTGAATATTGTCAAGAATTTCGACTTTATAAGGTTCATTACGCGCAATGAAAATATTTCTTGCTTCTTCAAAAGGCGTCCATTTTTTAATAATATGATAATGGCTTGCAATTAATGATTTCATAGTCGACTCTAATGACTGTAAATCTTCTGTTGTTAAAGGTACTTCAGTTTCTATATCATAATAAAACCCATCTTCAATCACAGGGCCTATGCCCATTTTTGAAGTTGGCATCAATTGTTTGATAGCATGACCAATTAAATGGGCGCATGAATGCCGAATGATGTGCACTCCCTCAGCATCTTTTGCAGTAATAATTCGTAAAGTAACATGATCATATAGTGTTTCACAAGCATCATATAACTGACCATCTATTTCACCTGCTAAAGTTGCTTTTGCTAATCCAGCACCAATTGATTCTGCAATTTCCAAAATGGTTACAGGATTTTGGAAAACACGCACGGTACCATCAGGAAGGGTTATATTTAACATACTAAGTACCTAGAATGAACATCTTGTTTTCAAAAAAAACAAATATATAGTTTACACATTATAAACTTTAAATAAAAACAATTAAACCCATTTTACGGGTTAATAAATTGTTAAATAGCTTAATAAGAAAATCACTTGAGCATTATTTCATCCATCAATATATCAAAATAAAAAAATAAAGCTTGATTACATACTGAAACAAAGATTTCTATTTCTAAGAGACTGGGTTTCATAGAGTCTGGTATGGTATACTAAATCATTCCATATCTCACGCAGTCAAAAAGCAAATAATAATAGCCACTTGACTGGTTAGATAGCTTATTTTTAATGACTTTACAGCGAAAAATTATGGCAAATGAAACACAATCTGACACGTTGAATCATAACGAACAGTCAGAGGAACAAGAAAATCAACTCATTGCAAATCGTCGCAACAAACTGCATGCTATCAAAAAAAAAGGCATTGCCTACCCAAATCATTTTAAAAAAGATGCTTTTGCAGATGAATTACAGAAAAAATTCTTCAACACCTCTAAAGAAGCCTTAGAATTAGAATCATATACAGCTTCTATTGCTGGACGCATTATGTTAAACCGTGGCGCTTTTCTTGAAATTCAAGACATGTCTGGTAGAATTCAAATTTATATTAATCGAAAAGTTTTATCTCCGATAATATTAGCTGAAATAAAAACATGGGATTTAGGAGATATTATTGGAGCCACCGGCACAGTACAACGATCTAATAAGGGAGATCTTTATCTCAATTTATCTGAAACGATCTTGTTATCTAAATGCCTCAGACCTTTACCTGAAAAACATAAAGGATTAGCAGATATCGAACAACGCTATCGCCAGCGTTATGTAGACCTCATTATGAATCAAGAAACACGCCAAATTTTTTCAATACGCGCGCAAACAATTAGCTGTATTCGACAATTCTTAGAAGACAGGCAATTCATTGAAGTAGAAACACCTATGCTACATAGCATTCCAGGTGGAACAAATGCAGTTCCTTTTACGACACATCATAATGCTTTAGGCATGGATATGTTTTTAAGAATTGCGCCTGAACTGTACTTGAAACGCTTAACAATTGGCGGATTAGAGCGTGTTTATGAAATTAATCGTAACTTTAGAAACGAAGGACTTTCAACACGCCACAATCCAGAATTCACCATGCTAGAATTTTATTGGGCTTATGCCACTTATATTGATCAAATGAACATCACAGAAGAACTATTACGCACTTTAGCGTTACAATTATTAGACACTCTGAAATTTCCATATGATGAATATGAATTAGACTTTTCACGCCCATTTGACAGATTAACACCTTTAGAAGCATTAAAAAAATACACAGATTACACCAACAGCCAGCTCACACAGCAATCCGAACTAACCTTACTATGCCAAAGCTTATCGATTGATGTTCAAAAAACAGATGGGTTAGGCAAATTACAAATGGCCTTATTTGACAAAACAACGGAACATTGTTTAATTCAACCTACTTTTATTATTAATCACCCAACAGAAACATCGCCGTTAGCACGAGCTTGCGATGACAATCCAGACATCACTGAAAGATGGGAACTATATATTGCCTCTCGAGAAATTGCAAATGCTTATTCAGAGTTAAATGACCCTGAAGAACAAGCTAAACGCTTTCAACATCAAGCAAAAGCAAAAAAACAAGGTGATAATGAAGCCATGTATTATGATGCAGATTATATCAAAGCCATGGAATATGGGCTACCACCAACAGCAGGAAACGGCATTGGTATTGATCGATTAGTCATGTTATTCACAAACACCCAATCTATTCGAGATGTATTGCTTTTTCCTCATATGCGACCTGAATAATGCCTTTTAAAGCACGAAACGCAATAGAAAGGCCTGTTCATCAAAAATAAGCATTCAATGTTAATCATGTGTATCCTGTCTTCTTATCACCAAAAGAAGGAGATCCACATGGCGAACCAACATATAGCTAGAGAAGAAATCTCTAAAATTTATCTATTATAACCGAAGAATTATGCTATTCATTCAACAATAAAAACATTAAAAATACAGGATCAAAACATCAATATTTTGCATTATCTGTAGAAGCATTTTATCAAATTTTCTGCTGACTTTTAATAGCCTTGCTTTCATTAGTTGATTCTGAAGACGCCAATTAAAAAAAACAATTTAAATGACTTCATCGTAGATATCAATGTGAAAAAATTCAAACACGACAAAAACCATGATACCCAAAGTCATCATAGATTATGCCAAAAGACACATAAAATAGCATTCATCTCATAGCTAATCCTATCTTTCAGCACATCCATGTCTCGTGTGCCTTCTGTTTTCATAGGATCCATATGCAGTCCAATTGCATTTCGTCTTGCGATCTGTTTCCTTCAAGGAAAGATTCATGCTTTTGCATTGTCCTAATATAAACAGATTCAATCTGTCTATTTTATATTTTCTATAATCTCTAGCAAAAAAACTTATTTGATTTAGCTGAATATAATATCATTTGTGCCACACACTATTTCATTTAAAGTATGATCATGATATGAACAACCTGAATGATATTTTACACTGAAAACAAAACCTTTGTTTGCGCGTTATAGTGATAGATAGTTTTCCTCCATAATCATGCGTTTTATGCATTTTTTCTTTGTTTATGCAGCTTACTTTTGGCTCATGTGTTTTTATCTTTTCGTGCTTGTTGTAACAAGCGCTTGACGATGACTCATTCTTCTTGACAAGAAGATACTGTTTTTGTTCTTTTTATGTTTTTTTCAATCTCTCAAATTAAGCGACCCAGGTTAGGTGGTCCAAGGTATCATGCAGCTCATTTAACGAGCTCATGATCAAGATTAAGTTGATTTCTACATTGATTAGCAATCAATGTTGTATGAGGAAAACCCTCTCATAAAACCGCTGCAAGAGATTTTTCTTTTACAGTCAAATATTATAAAGTCTTATAAACTGATTTCTTTTGGCGATAAAAAAGTGATACGTCTTATGAATATTTGACTGCTTATTTTTTAATATAGAAAAAACATTACTGTTGTATATTATATTTAAAATAAGGTACCATGAAATAAAGTGTACTTAAAAAAAAATATTTATGTTCACTATGATAGAGATCATTTTACATGATATGCAAAAAAATAAAAATCCAGGCTTTTTTTTTAATCCTATTTTCCTCAGTATGCTTATTAAATTTTAACGCAAGAAGTCAGCTAACTAAAGAGCAGATAAAAGAAGACGCATGCTATTTTACCAAAATGTTTGAGCGTTCCTTTGAATTACTTAAAGTGATTCAACAACAAATCCCGTTAAACAGCGTAGCTATGTCAATGCTTCACGCCTTAACGCTTAACAATAAAAAAGTATTCAGTCAAATACAGAAAATTCAACAGGAAGTATCAGATTTAATTCACAGTCACAAGCTAGATATCATCAAAATAAAAAGAGAACAACACGAAAATATAAATCTTATAGATACAAATCACTTTATATCTAAAATTCAAACCGAAATAGACGAAATTAACAAAAAAATAACTCAAATTCAAGAAGAACGCCAAACGCCGAACGATGAAATAGAATCTTATATGCCACCTTCAGCTATAGAAAAAAACATCCAGCTGAGACAGGAAGCACAATCATTGTGCCAGATGATAGATTCTCTTGATTTGGAATTACAATCAATAAGCCAGAAAGGTGATCTAATTATAAAACGATGGGAAGTTTTTTTTAGCGAAACCAAAGAATTATCACATTCAACATATTTAGAAGTATTCAAGAGAACACAAAATACTACAAAACAGGCCATAAAAGCTACCATTCTATGTCTAAAATTGGCAGAAGAAATTTTGAAAATCACCAAAAAAGAAAAAATAAAAAAATATCATCAATTACTACTAGAACAACAGAATATAACCAACAAGCAAAATATACTTGAAGCAATAGAAAGACATTTATTATACTTCAAAGAAATGCAAAACCAGCAAATTCTACTCAAATTGAAAGTACAATTTTCAGATCAAACTAAAATCCAAATGACAAACAACATAGGAACATTAGACAACTATTTTGATGAAGTCTTGAGTAATCCCGTCTACTCTGAATCCTTGTCTGTGACATGAGACACCTGTATATTCTGAAGTTAAGTGTTAACAAGCCATGTCAATCTTCTTCTTTTATTGATAAAAAAAGAAATACAAGATGAGTATTTGACTACTTTTTTCTATCATAGCAGATGCCTGACTATTGTAGTTCACGCTTAATACAACATCAAAAACACCCAATAACTGGAAAATATCATACGATAAATTAATATATAATGCATTTAATGATATGGTATTTATTGGTTTTTAATCATCACCTCATCAGAATTAACACAGAGATATTAGCAGATTATTCGCTCATTTTTTTATTGTACGCCAAGCCTATCCTATTCAATAATAAACTTAATTTTTCATATCCATCTGTTTGTTAGGCAAGCTAACAGTCTTGTTTTTTACTTTTCACATAAAACTTGATTCAGGATGTCTAAATTAAGACATCAGCATTCAATAATAAAACAGAGAATACCAAATATTGTTTTTATATATACAGGAGACTAACTATGATTAAAAAGCACTTAACAGATACAGTAGCCTTATGCATCAATAACATAGAGCATCTACCATTTGAGTATGCTCAAAACGCTACAATAAAAAAAATACCAACTTCTACATCTACCCGTCATCAAGCATTAACGACAAATCTATCCTTGTGCATTCAAAAAAACACCTGTATCTCTTTATCTAAACGCAAGACACAAGAATCAATTCAAGATATTGATATGTCTAATATTTTAACATTAAATGAATTAAATTTATGGTTAAACAATAATAAACCAAAGATTTTAGTAAAAATAGACAATAGTCAGTGTTCTGATGAAATAAAAAATCCAGTTGATCAGTCACAGATCATCTTAATGATTTTAGAAAAAATTTTAATTTTGAGCACAAATGATTCAAGCCAAAGAAACTTAGGTGACTTAACGCAATACACTCATATTTCTTCTTTATTACAATGGATCTCAGAAAGCGGCTATTTATATAAGATACCTATTGAGATAGCTGGGCGTGCCATATTTTTTATTTGCGACATTTGTCATATTATGCCATCTAATCCAGGAGCTAATCCTATGATCAGATCAATTAGTTTGACGATAAAAAATATTTTACATCATAAAGATCAAAGAAAGATTCTAACTAGCGAATATACAGATAAAATGAACTGTAAGTTTTCTTTATTAACATATAGTCGCTTTATTCGCTGCTTATATCACACATTCTTAGATCCTTCTTCTGATCGCGTCATAGAAAAGCAGGAGAGTCTTCAATTAATTTTACTCGCATTACAAACGATCACGTCTACCCATACATCCGATCTTTTTACAAACAATCAATCTGATTACATTCAAATAATATCCTCCTTATATACAATACAAAAGACAGTATCAACACAAGCATTACAACAGTTTATACCTCAATTATCTGAATTATTGCAAAGATTTCAACAAGAAATATCTAAAAATATTATCTCGGTTGAACAAAATACAAGTCAACTAACAGATCATTTATCTATTTATTTAGATAGTTTCGATTTTATTTTACAATACTATCTAGAACATACAATAACAGACAAATACTTATTTCAATCGTTTCACACGATATATCAAATAATATACATTACATATGATCATGCTGATGTTCAACCAATATATGCCCAAGCTCATAAAATATTAATAACATTAGAAAGCATCACACCACCCATACTGTCAACAATAAAAATAGATGCAATAAATATCACTCAAGCTGAAGTTAAACGAACGGGAAGCGTGGCGGATTGCAGAGATATCACAGTAAGCAGCTGGGAAACAAAAATGAAAACTTGTACTAATTTTCAGAATATTGATGATCTTATGAAATATTATTCTGTTAATTTAAAAGATTTATCAGTATCAGAATTTGCTCATTACACCCTGTGCCTTGTACAATTATTAGACAAAACAAAAGACATGGCCTATGATATAAATCATATTTCTATTCAAGAAAAAGCTATCAACTTATTTTCTTTATTGCAAAACGATGAGCGTTTTCAACAAATAGAATGCTCAATATTCATAGATATCATGACTGCAATCTCTGAAGTTTACTACATAATAAAAAATCAGTCACATATCGGCATACTTCATATATTAATTAAATTTTCACAATATATATTGAGCACTTTCAATTCAGTGGAAACAGATATCATGATACAAGATGAAGGTAAAACACATAACTTAGTTGCCTTTTATATTGCGAGCAGCAAAGTAATAGCAAACTCTGTGATACGACTACTATATTATCATAAAATCATTCTAGAAAAGCCAGCATCTTTAGATAGCTTCGATAATGAAATAGCTAGAAATATCAAGCACCATAAAAATACAATGTTGCAAGGATTGGTTGTGATACTAAAAAGTTTTTCTAGTATTCGACATGGCGCAGGAAATAACACATTCAATATAATCAACCAATCTGCTACTATGTTCAAAACCATCAAATCAGTCATCAGACTATTCAACAATAAAAGCACATCTCATTATCAATTACAAATACAAAAAAAATTATTGATCATTTTAAACTATTCCAGTCAACTCTTTTTAGTCACAAAAAACCAAAAAATCATATTCTATGATAGATATGCGTCAGCATATTTTAGAATAATACAACTCATGGCAATAAAACATTTGAAAGATTTACCCGCAATCTCGCTTACTTCTATCAATACTTTACACGATATGGTAAAAGATGTTCTGAACAAAAAGGCACAATTTAACAAAATAAACAGATCTTGTGTGTTTTATATGTTTAATCTGCTCACTATCACTCCAATCAGTTACTTTTCAGTAGAACATCAGAAAAAAATCATAGCATGTAAATATATTTGGTTACAAGAAGCACAAGCGATACTTAATGAAGATAAAACACAATTTTCTACTCACGAGAGTAGAGAATTTTTTATACAATCCTTCATTATTATTAAAGAGCTGCTGTACATAAAGAAAATAAAAACAGAGGAAATATCTATCATACTATCAATCATGCTATTGTCTATTGCTCATCACAAGCTAACAATAAATCTAAAAAGGCAAATTTTCAAACAGTTAATTAAAATAAAAACAAAGATAACAAATCATCAGAATCTGAAAGTTAAAGTATTGGAAACACTTCACAACTTAGAAATGGAGATAAATCCTCATCACAAAAAAACTGTGTCCTAAGAATAAATGATGCACCAGTCTATTCAGTCAGAAGTCTTTCAACTGTTTTAAAATACAAGTGTACATTTTAAATTTTAATGCAAAATATCGTTCAAAAAATCTAAATGAAAGCTTTCAGGTATCGGCGCTTCAAAAATTTGGAGTGTATTATTAGGCATAGGTATTTCTAATTTCCACGAATGCAGCATTAAACGATGAATACCTTTTAACTTTATTTTCCGATTGAAATCAAAATCGCCATATTTTTTATCTCCTATAATAGGATAACCTGACATTTGCGCATGCACACGAATTTGATGCGTTCTACCCGTTTCAGGTTTTGCTTGTAAACAAGTTAATTGATCAGATATACGGTGTAATATTTCAAAATAAGTACACGACTCTTTTCCATCATACATTACACGAACTAACTGATCAGCATATGGATGCTGCGTTCTTTGTAATGGTAAATCTACCTTCATTTTTCTAGCAGGCCATTTACCTTTTACCCATAATTGATATGTTTTTTGTATTTTATTTAAACGAAACAAATCATGTAAATATCTTAAATTTTTTCTATTTTTTGCAACTAACAGGCAACCTGATGTATCTTTATCAATGCGATGCGCTAATTCTAAACCTGGACAATCTGGATACATATATTTTAAACATTCAACTAATCCAACAGTCACCCCACTACCAGCATGCACAGGCAGACCTGTGGGCTTATTGATCACTAAAATATTTTCATCTTCAAACAAGATCGATTCTCTTATTTTTTCTTTTAATGATAAACAATCTGTTTTTAAATCTATTTTCCTATCTATTGCTAATGGTGGAATACGCACAACATCACCGACATTTAACTTGAAACTACTTTTTGCTCTTTTTTTATTCACTCGAACTGAACCTTTCCTAATCATCTTATAAATCAATGATTTTGGTATTTTCCTATATTTCGACATTAAAAAGTTATCTAAACGCTGAAACGCATTTGTTTCGCTGATTTCAGCCTGTATAACAGGCTGCACTTGCTTTTCATTCTCTGGCATTATTTTGTTCCATAAACTGTTTTTTGATACATTTTTACGTATTCTATTTGATGAATATAGTAAGAACTGGTATATTCTACAGATAAGCTCGTAAATGTGTTAGCGATCTATTCAATAAATCACTCAAAATGCTAACGATTATTCGACATAACGCGGTAAGTAAGTTTTCAGTTTAAAAACTTAAAAAAATTAAATACATTTTAAGCTTCTGAATATTAAATAATTTTAATTTATTTTTTATAAACACAATAGTGCTATTTGTTAAATAATTATAATCAAGCTATGATATTATATAGAGTAGAGGGACATTTGATTATTTAGCCTTAAAAAAATACTGAAAGCAATTGAATTTTTATCCCAGACATCTCTCAATTGCCTGAAGAATTAGACAATAGCATAAGTAATCATTAAGACATAATAGGCTGTGCAGCCAAAAAAATGTCGCAATATATTAACATGGATCATGTTCACATACTGAACATAGTAAAACGACTATAAAAAATCAGTTTTACGAAACATGTCAAAGCGACTTATAAACCAGGATCATTTCAGTTTATTTTTAGTAGATATACAAGAATTTAATTCACAAAAATCTGATCATATCCTAATAATTGATCTTTTTACACAGATACCTTTGAGGTAATCAATTTAATTTTCATGAAAAGAATGCTCATTAATGCCACTCAACCTGAAGAGTTGAGAGTTGCTCTTGTCAATGGACAAAAATTATATGATATTGATATAGAACCTAGCGTAAGAGAACAAAAAAAGGCAAACATTTACAAAGGGAAAGTCACTCGTATTGAACCCAGCTTAGAAGCTGCATTCATTGATTTCGGGAGCGACCGACATGGCTTTTTACCTTTAAAAGAAGTAGCGCCTTTCTTTATTAATTCAAACCATAACAGCAATACTGCTTCCAAAAATATATTATTTGAAAATCAAGAAATCCTGGTACAAGTTGAACGAGAAGAAAGAGGCACAAAAGGTGCTGCCTTGACTACTTTTATCACACTTGCTGGACGTTATCTTGTTTTAATGCCTAATAATCCTGGCGCTGGCGGTATTTCACGTCGAATTGACGGGGATGAAAGAATAGAATTAAAAAAAATATTAAATCAAATGACACTACCCGTAGATATGGGCGTCATTGTTAGGACAGCAGGACTAGGGCGTAATATCGAAGAATTACAATGGGATTTAAACTATTTAGTTCAAATATGGACCGCAATACAAACTGCCTATCAAAAGAAAGCAGGGCCTTTCTTAGTCTATCAAGAAAGCGACCTAATTACCCGTGCAATCCGAGATTACCTTAGACAAGATATTACTGAAGTATTGATTGATGACGCACAAGCATATGCGCAAGCACTCGATTTGATTGAACGAGTCATGCCTCACTATAAAAATAAAATCAAACTATATACCGATTCAAAACCATTATTTAATCGATTTCATATTGAAAGTCAGATTGAATCTGCTTTTGAGCGTGAAGTCACGTTACCTTCAGGAGGATCTATTGTCATTGATCCGACAGAAGCTTTAGTGTCTATTGATATCAACTCGTCTCGCGCAACCAAAGGAATTGATATTGAAGAAACCGCGCTTAATACGAACTTAGAAGCCGCAGATGAAATTGCAAGACAATTAAGATTACGAGATATAGGTGGCTTAATTGTCATTGATTTTATTGATATGAGTAATCCAAAAAATCAACGACTAGTTGAACAAATGATTAAAGAATCTTTGCAAATGGATAGGGCTCGCGTACAAATTGGCCGTATTTCAAAATTTGGCTTATTAGAAATGTCTCGACAAAGATTACGTCCTTCTTTAGAAGAAACCAGCGGATCAGTATGCCCTCGATGCAAAGGTCAAGGCAGCATTCGAGACATTAAATCATTAGCTTTATCGATTTTACGCATTATTGAAGAAAAATCAATGAAAGATAAGACATCAGAAATTCGAATACAAGTACCAATTTCTGTCGGCACTTTTTTACTCAATGAAAAAAGACAAGCTATTGAAAAATCAGAACAAATGAATCAAGTTAAAATTGTTGTGATACCTGATTTGAACCTAGAAACGCCTCATTATGAAATACAATGCTTAACTTCAGAACAAACAGACTCAACCGATAGTTTTTTACACATTACGCCTACTGCAAAAAAAGATCTAAAAAATATAGATAATACAGATAGTATCTCATCTACCCATACGCCAGCAGTTAGTAATTTATCGATCAAACATGCCCCGAGAACTAAAAAAAACATCCTCAAATATATACTCAATTTTTTATTCACTAATTTATCCTTTTCACGTCAAAAAATAAAAACCAAGTCAAATACAAAAAAACCGCATCATTTCAATAAAAAACCATTGAATAATAATCGACCTTTTAGCAATCCAAGAGATACCAATCGAAATAAACCCAACACTTTACAGAAAGAATTTCAAACGACAAAAAAACAATATACGCAAAAAACAGATCCAAAAATTTATGACTCAAATCTTAAGCAAACAACTTCAACTAGTGCAACTCAAATTACTGAAGAATTAGCGCGCCGACCCAAAAGACTCAATAATAAACGCCGCAGCAATCGTCCATCTAAGCGAGAAGATTTACAAGAAAATGTAGCCTCACAAAATACATATGAAACGATGTCATCTGCATCTTCAATAGATGAACAAACAATGCCATCAAATACAACACAAATAGAACAAAAATCGATACCTGCTCATACACAAACAACACAAAAAAATTATAAAAATCAAAGCCCTAATCATACTAAAAAATATGGCCATCATTTTAACCAAAAACCAAATGCATCCGGACCATTACTATTTCCACAAAATACCCCATTACCTTCCATAGAAGACAATTTACACGAAGAAGACACGATTATAATACCTAAAGAAAAAAATACTGCTTCAATCAATAGTCCTCTAAAAATGGATGAAAACCATCAAAATGACCAGGCTATATCATTGATATCAACCAAGCCGATCACACAAAAAACCTGCGAAGACATACAAATAAAACCTGCTACTGAACAACCAGTGATACCAGTCAACCTGGTGGTAGACTTTTCTATTCCTGCTGAACAGCCTGATACATCATCAGAAGCCAGGCAACGTGCTCACAATGATCCAAGAAGTAAAAAATAATTTACAATAAATCATTCGAGTCAGTAATAAAAATAGGTTGTCTATTTTATAGCAAGACACTCTTCATGAGAATAAAGTAGTTTTTACAATCAATCAAAAATTATTTGATCATTTTTGCATACTGTAGACTTTAAGGCTCCAAGCTAGACACATATAAGAACCATCGTCAAGCATGCTCAATACCATCCTGGTTTTATAGGCTTATTACTCAATAAGCTAACTGAATATTCTAAAAAAAACTTTATATAACAAGATGGTCTCTGTATCTTTGATTTCACATTCAATCTGATAGAAAACATTTTTTGTTTACAAATCAATAACTTATAGTTTATTATGATACTTGACATGTCATCCAAATGATTACACACTGCTGTATCTTTTTATTAGGGCGCGTCCTCATTCTGAATTCACCCAAATAATAGCACACGCAATATAAATCATCGCTTTAAAATGCCTAGCTAGCTTATCAAAACGAGTTGAAATACTTCTAAAATGTTTTAATCTAGCAAATAAATTTTCAACAAGATGCCTTGATTTATAAA
>VSKW01007287.1_pt1 | contig 18254 bp, 14 predicted proteins | sample 4798611 | NCBI WGS metagenome assembly VSKW01 (sample SAMN12179536, study PRJNA552185) | sponge metagenome | biome: deep-sea hydrothermal plumes; feature: spots directly above weak diffusing fluid; material: sea water; isolation source: sponge from the Crane site of a hydrothermal vent ...
AACGATTACTTTTGATAATGGAAAAGAATTCTCTCAGCATGAAGTCTTATCTAAAGCATTGAAAATAAAATGTTATTTTGCTACACCTTATGCTTCTTGGGAAAGAGGTTTAAATGAGCATGCCAATGGATTATCTCGTCAATATCTGCCAAAGAAAACAGAGTTTATAGGCATAGAAAATGATGAGATTTTAGCAATTCAAAAAGCACTCAATAATAGACCTAGAAAAGTGTTAAATTATCGAACACCTAACGAGGTTATGCGAGGAATAGAAAAACCTTTAGGTGTTGTACTTCATGGTTGAATGGGCCATTTGATGATAATAAAAATAATGTTTTTTTAGGCGGATTTTCATTTAATATGATAGAATAGTATTTACATTTTTAATGTATATAGAACAGATCATTAAAACGATAATCTGTTTGACTGTTATACTCATAATTTGGAGCAACCGCATGCTTAGATTTAAAAAGAAATTGCTAGCTATTTCTTTTCTTTTTTTAGCTTCTCTATTTATACTACCATTAATCAATGGAAGACAAACTGTAGAAATAGGGTCTATCCAAACTGAAAAAAAAGATTTCACTGCAAACACAAGATTTGCTTTTGTTGATATGCAAAAAGCACTATTAGAATCAGAAGCCGCAAAGCAATACGAACAGGCTTCTCAAAAAACATTTCAACCTAAAATCGAAAAATTAACCAAAGAAAAACAGCATATTACATTAGAAGAATCAAATCTTAAAAAAGATGCTGACGTATTAAGTGCTAATAAATACCAGAAAAAACTAGACAAATTAGAAGCAGACAAAACTAAATTTTTACAAGAATATAAAGATTTTTATGAAGAAAAAGAATTAGCCGATAAACAAGAAATAGAAAAGATAGAGCCTTTATTATATAGCGCAGTTGACTCAATTGCCAAAAACCATAATTTAGATTGCATTTTTGAAAAAACAGCCGCAATATTCGTAAAACCCAATCTTGATTTAACGCAAGAAGCAACAAAAGAGTTAAACCGTATCACTCAAAAAAATAAAAACATGGAAAATAAATAATACTGCATATTTTTTATTTGAAAAGTAAAGATTGGGACAATTTTCTTAATATTCTCTCAATATATTACCTTGTTATCTTATGTACAAAAAACATGAAAGGGTAAAATGACTTATTGTTAAGTCATTTGACATTAAAATATTATATGAAAACATATCAACAGTTTCATGAAAAACAGTCCCCCTTTACTTTTATATTATCGAAAAAATTACGCAATTCAATTTTTTTAAAGCAATCCCCTGTTAAAAAAAAATACTTTTTTTACATAAAAATCATGTTAAATTGCCTCTAATGCAAATATTATATATTCTTAATCCTAATCAGCACACTATACAAAATACTCAACCTGATATACTATTTAAAGATAAGCAAACAAGGATATGTATTAAACAGTTTAATATATTATATGATAGCTTATTTGATATACTTACCTCATCTCTCACTGTTGTATGGAACCAAAGAAAATGTACATTGAGGAAATAAAAAAAGCACTCCCGCAGCGATATCCATTTTTATTTATTGATCGCATTACCAAAATAAATTTGAAAGATAAAGTCATTTATTGCTATAAAAATGTTTCAATGAATGAAAGTTTTTTCAACGGACATTTTCCAAAAGGCCCTATTATGCCCGGTGTATTAATTTTAGAAGCCATGGCTCAAGCTGCTGGAATATTAGGATACGCAATAGAAAATGATGCTAATACTTATCGCCAAAATGAGCTATATTTATTTGCAGGTGTCGATAAAGTACGCTTTAAACATTCCGTTATTCCAGGTGACCGATTAGATCTAGAGGCAACCTTAGATAAGAAAAAATCCTATTTTGCTCAATTTTATTGTGAAGCAAAAGTAGACGATACTTTAGCTTGTTCTGCAAATATTTTATGTGCTAAAAAAACATTGTCATCTATTTAAACAATAATGAAAAAGCAATAAATATTATAAGAATAAATCATATAAATGCAATTTTATGACATCATATTTCCCAGTTATTAGAGCGTGTCCTCAATCTGAAAATCATGTATAGATTGCTTTTTATTTTAAAATAAACGACACTCTTTTTTTGTAAAAAAGAATAATGACTGATGATTAGAGATTTTTTAACTGATATGCTTTGGAAAAAAATCAATGTCATCAATGGGAAAATGATCGACATGTCATAGCGGCTATATTATGGAAATGACATACAGGCTCTCCTTGAAGACATGGACATATAACAACATATGGCATCATTTTTTTAACTCTCAAGAATAAACAAATCAAAATTGTATTTTTATAGATAGCACTTATATTCGAACTCATCAGCATGCAAGTGGTTATAAAAAAGAAGAAAAAAGGGCAATAAGCAGCTCAATGAAGTAATTTATGTGTTTTTTTATTCAAACAATACATAAATTACTTCATTTTTTAAACTATTTTAATAAAAAAGATCATATCAGGCGTCTTTGTTATCTTATTGCAAAGATCTCAAGTTGTTGATAATTATTAGTTTTAGAAAAACCTAAGGGGTAACGATAATCCACGCCAAAAATATGGACAAGCCCTAGCAACAGGACGCATGTTACGTAATTTCTGCAGGCAATCTTTGGTGTCTTGTTTTACGTATCATGCTATAATTAACGACACCTTTCAAGTACTTTAGGCTCAAACAGGCCGTAAAATAGCTCATTGAATGATATAATATTGATTAATTTTTCAGGGTCGACTATTTATACAACCAATACGATTGAGTCGTTTTATGCTCAATTAAGAAAGGTCACTAAGAATAAACGCGTATTTCCAAGTGATGAATCGGTGCTCAAAACGTTATACTTGACAATTAATTATATCACTGCAAAATGGACTACACCTATACGAAACTAGCATGAAGCTATGGCATATTTTTTGATCAAATTTGATGATCGAATTCAAGGTCATATTTAAGGGCTGAAATATGAATTTACACACTTACGTGGACAGACCCTTAATACCTTATTTTGTCTCAATCAGATCCTAGTACTCTCTTTTTCTTAATATATTGATCAATCATTTCATGGTTAATCTGTATCTTTGCTAATCCACATCGCCCTGAAATTTGATCAGAATTGCATTCTTTTGATAAAAAGATCAATATATTTCATCATATTAGGAATAAGTTTATCAGGTTTTTTAATTGCTTTTAATCGCTTTTCTTTTACTAATTGATGAGTTTTTTTCTAAAAATATCGTCTCTCGTGAGCATGACAAAGAATCTCTCTTGAAATCGTTGCCAGATTTCTTTTCAATGCTTATCCTATTGCATTCATAGCATCATATTTTAACAGTCAGATATCAATTTGAGATTTTTCTTTTGCAATCAAGTGTTGGTCAGTCATACCATTCTCCTTACTGTTGTTGATAAAAAAAGTGATTTGGCTGCTTTTTTTTGGCTATAGAAAATGCCTTACTGTTGCACTTCACACTTGAGAAGGCACTTTGATAACGAATCAAGAAAAAATATTGAATTTATCTTCATTTAATGCTTCTAAAGAAAAAATATCATATACTAGCAAAAAATATAGATTCTCTTTGATGTGAGTATGAAAAATGATGTTTTAGCTTAAAAACTCCATATATTACTCAAAAATGTTTCACAAAAATAAGACGAGTCATCGTGTGCCACTCTTGAGTCACAGTGATATCATTTATTTTGATAAAATTGATTACTTTTTTAGCGTTGACGATGTCAACACAATTGATTCATAACCTCTTTTACTATCTATGAATATTAATATCTATTGATGACAAAATAAACAGGAGCGAATCATGTCAAACTATCCACCTTTAACAGCCGGAGTAGATGAGGCCGGGCGTGGTGCTTTATGTGGACCTGTTATGGCTGCGGCTGTGATATTAAACCCTCTTCAACCAGTCTATGGCTTAAAAGATTCTAAAAAATTATCAGCTAAAAAAAGAGAATTGCTTTATCAAGACATCATCAAGAAAGCCACGGCTTTTTATATCGCAGAAGCGACCACATTAGAAATTGATCAACTCAATATTTTGCAAGCCAGCTTGCTAGCCATGAAGCGTGCAATACAAGGTTTATCTATCACGCCAACACTCATTTTAGTTGACGGCAATCAATCTCCCTTGATCAATATCCCAACAAAAACGATAATACAAGGTGATACTTTCATTGATGCTATCTCTGCAGCCTCTATTTTAGCTAAAGTTTATCGTGACCACATCATGACGGCATTACACACCACCTTGCCACAATATCACATTGACAAACATAAAGGATATCCAACACGCCTGCATTGTCTTGCCATCAAACAATATGGTCCAAGCACAATACATCGGCGCACTTTTAAGCCTGTTTCAGATTACTTGAATACACCTGCATATGAGACACTATCTGAAGAAAAATCGGACATTTGAATCATACTTCAAAACAAAGAGATGGTATCAACTTGAATTCAATTTCAATTTCAAATTTAACTCCATTAGACGCTGCTTGCTTTCCTCTATTTGATCATCAACTCATCGAAGCTAGTGCCGGCACTGGTAAAACATATACTATTGCAAATTTATACTTAAGGCTATTGATTGGTCATGGGCAAGATACAAATGCTCCTGAGAGAGCCTATACGCCACGTGAAATATTAGTCGTTACGTTTACTGAAGCCGCAACACAAGAATTAAAACAACGTATTCGTCAACGCATTCATGTTGCACAACACGTATTTTCAACCCAAAAAACATGCCCAGAAGATGAATTTTTACAACAACTATTACGTGAAACACATCATCCACATTATGCAGCACAATTATTAAAGCAAGCTGAAAGAGATTTAGATGAAGCGGCCATTTTAACTATTCATGGCTTTTGTTATCGTATTTTAAGCCAGCATGCTTTTGAAAGTGGCACATCTTTCAATTTATCTTTATTAACTGAATCTGATCATCTATGGCTACAAGCTGCTACTGATTTTTGGCGAAAATCATTTTATCCATTACCCCGTGTTTTTGCAAAACAAGTGCATGGACTTTGGAAAACACCAATCAAATTAATAAAAACTTTAAAACCATGGTTAAATTATCCATTACTAAAATTAATAACTTATCCAAATGACACACTAGAAAAAAGATATCTAGCCTATGAAAAAATGATATTGATGTTTAAACAATATTGGCTTCAACACTACACACAAGGCTTATCTTTATTAAAACAAGCGGATATTAAAGCAAACGATTACCGTTATCTTGAAAAATGGTGGAGCCTCATTCAGCAGTGGGCATTCAGCAAAAATTGGAAAATACCGAGTTGTTTTTTAAAATGCTTAAATAAAATGCATCCTTATTATCATACTTTTTCTCATGAATTACAGCAATTATTTGATCATATGCATCATTTTTATCATACTCCTATCACATTTCATGACTTATTTATTCAACAAGCTTTAATTGGTATTCAAGCTGAAATGACGCATTTAAAAAAAACATCGAATCAATTTGTTTTTGATGATTTATTAATCTATCTGCATACTGCCTTGCAAAAAATCGATCAAAATAATTTATCAACTCAAATTCGACAGACTTTTCCGATTGCAATTATTGATGAATTTCAAGATACAGATACCATTCAATATCAAATTTTTCAATCTATTTACCCAAAAAATACCAGGTCCTATGGTTTATTCATGATTGGTGACCCTAAACAAGCTATTTATTCTTTTCGTGGTGCTAATTTATTTACTTATATTCAAGCTAAAAAGAATACACCATCTCAATTCACGTTATCCATTAATTGGCGTGCTAGTTTTATGATGGTGCAAGCTTGTAATATCTTCTTTTCACAACATGCTTCAGCTTTTGTTTATGATCAAGATATTCCATTTATACCTATTCAGGCTGCACCGCATGCTAAAAAAAATGCTTTTTTATTACACCATAAACCTGCAGCTGCTATGGCATGGTTTACATTGCCTGATCAAGATGAAAAACCTATCAATAAAAAAACCTATCAACAAAAAATGGCACAGGCTACTGTCCAAGAAATTATGATGCTATTAAAATTAGGACAACAAGGGCTTTGCCAATTACAGCAACAAGCACATATTCAATCGATTCAAAGTCATGATATTGCTATTTTAGTCCGCACGAGTGCACAAGCTAAAATGATGCAAGCTGCTTTATCAGAACATCATATTGCTTCAGTTTACTTAAGTGAACGCGAAAGCGTATTAAATACCCAAGAAGCTAAATCACTCTATAGAATTTTAAAAGCATGCTGCTATATTAATAAAAATGAAGCATTATTAGAAGCATTAGCGACACCACTATTAGGCTATTCAACAAGTGAATTAGCTGATTTAGAACATAATGAATCACAATGGGATCAATTAACAGAAGAATTTATGCAGTATGAAAAAAAATGGAATCAACAAGGTATTATTGCTTGCATTCGCTGTATTTTATTTACCCGAAATATTCCACAAACATTATTATCTCAGCCATCAGGGGAAAGAAAGCTAACCGATTTATCTCATTTAAGTGAAATTTTAGCGCATGCTGCAGAAAAAGAATGTGATACGCCACTGAGTTTATTAAATTGGCTTTATGAAAAAATAGATAATCCAGAACAATCTACTGATTTTCAATTACATTTAGAAAGTGATCAAGGATTAATTAAAATTATAACGTATCATAAATCAAAAGGACTGGAGTATCCTGTTGTTTTTATGCCATTTATTTGTGATACAACCACAATAGATCCTCCTTATGGTTATTTTTATCATGATCCACAACATTATCATCCTATTTTAGATTTAACGAAACAGTTTGAATCTAAAAACCATAGCCATACAGAGCAGCTTGCAGAAGAAGTTCGTTTAATTTATGTTGGTGTTACACGTGCTATTTATCGTTGTTATCTAGGTTTAGCGCCGATTATAGATGGTAGAAAAAAAACACAACTCACCATCGATTTACAGCAAACTGCAATCGGTAGGCTACTCAATATACAAACATCCATATTGGCATCAAACTGGGTCACTTGGCTTCAAACACACTGGGGAATCTATCCAGGTTTAATTGATATTACAGTGATTGAAACACACAACACACAAATATTAATCCCCGATTCTCTAGAAACCTCTTCAATCAAACAAACCACTGTTTGCTCTTTTAAAGGTAATATTGAAAAAAATTGGCGTGTCACTAGTTATACTGCATTAACACGTCTTGATACTGAATATCAACCGACTGTTACGCTGACATCTCAACCACAAGATACGATGGCAGCAATAGAACCTTCTGTTTTTACTTTTCCAAAAGGCAGTCATGCTGGTATTTTTTTACATTATTTATTTGAAATATCAGATTTCAAAAAAGAGTGCCGTCATCCTAATTTACAAGTAATCGAACATACTTTACAATCCTATGGCTTTCATGCCACATGGCTTCCTGTCATCAAAACATTAATGCAAACAGTCTTGAATACTGTATTATGGCCAGCACCATTTTATTTAGGCGCATTAAATCATCAAGATCAATACTCAGAAATGGAATTTTATTTACCAGTCAGCACGTTCAACGCTAAAACATTTAACCAATATATTCAACAATATGACTCTTTATCTCAACACGCTAATCCATTAACTTTTCCTCAATTACAAGGTATGCTAAAAGGTTTTATTGACTTAGTCTGTTATTATCAAGGTAAATATTATATTATTGATTACAAATCTAATTTTTTAGGCAACAATCCAAGTGATTATCATCAAGATGCACTAAAAAAAGCCATGATATCTCATCGATATGATGTACAATATCAGCTATATACATTAGCTGTGCACCGGTTATTAAAAAATAAATTACCTCATTACAGCTATGAAAAAAATATGGGTGGCGTGTTATATCTATTTATTCGAGGCATGCCCAATGACAAGCCTTTGAACTCAAATAAAAACACACCTTCCGGCGTTTTTTTTACACGACCTAGCTATCAATTAATTAACGCCTTAGATCAATTATTTTCTGGACATCTGATAGTATAAAAGCATCAAACATGTTAACAAAACTCAATCAACCAATCACTTGCGCTCTCTTAATATTTTTATGGAACCTTAAAAAAAATAAACAACTGAGGCCTTTAGATTATTATTTTTCAGCCTATTTATATCAACAAGAACATGATCCATTATTAGCTTTAATGTCTGCATTAGTAAGCTTTGAGACAAGTCAAGGGCATACTTGTATTCAGATTACACAGTTTATGGATTACCCAAAACCTCACCAAAAAACTTTTTTTCAAGTATCAGAAAAAACACATCAACAACTATTAAAACGTATCGTAATCCCTCAAAATCAATGGATTTTACATTTAAGTGCTTTACGGACAATAGGGAATGGACATCATATAACCCCTTTAGTTTTACACCAACATAATCTTTATTTACACCGTTTTTTTCAATATGAAACAGCATTAGTGAATTGGATTCAATCTCAAGATGCATTTTCTCCAGATATTCAAATATGCCAACCTATTATTCATCGTTTATTTCCTCCTACCTCGCAAAATAAAATAGACTGGCAAAAAATTGCAGCAACTTTAGCTGCTTTTAATTCATTTGCAGTGATTAGTGGAGGACCTGGAACAGGTAAAACAACGACAATCATCCGTTTAATGGCATTAATGATTGAATATGCTCTAAAAAGTAATCGAAAAACATTTGATATTGCATTAGCAGCCCCAACAGGAAAAGCAGCTTCTCGCCTCACTGAAGCGATACAAACAGCCTATCATCAGCTACCTTGTGATGAAAAAGTCAAAGACATGATACCGAAAAAAGTCATGACTTTACATCATTTATTAGGTGCTAACCCTGAAAAATCAACTTATCGATATCATCAAAATAATCTATTACCTGTCGACACATTGATTATCGATGAAGCATCCATGATTGATATGACTCTTATGTCACATTTAATTTTAGCTTTAGATTCTAAAACACAATTAATTTTATTAGGTGATCATCATCAATTAGCTTCTGTTGAAGCTGGTAACTTATTAGGTGATTTATGCTGTTTTGCAAAACAAATCTATTCAAAAGAACACACTGATAGACTTGTCACTTTGACAGGTGAACAGACTTTAAGACAAGAAAAAATTGCATTCGGATCAAAATTAAATAATCATTTTGCCATGTTAACAAAAAGTTATCGTTTTGATCATGGTTCGGCTATCGGACAATTAGCGCAACTCATTTGCAATGGCTCGCATGAAAAATTAACTAATCTATTACAACAAAAAAAGACGAATGTTGCTTTTTATGATCAAAAAACAGTGCAAACTGATACATTGGATCAATTGATTATATCAGGATATAGACCTTATTTAGAAGCCATTCAGCAACAAGCAGATCCAGAGACGATACATACTTTATTTCAACAATATCAAGTATTATGTGCAATTCATGATAGTCCCTTTGGTGTCCAACAATTGAATCAATATATCATGACTGTTCTGCATAAAAATAAATTAATTGCTGATATTCATAGCAATTGGTTTATTGGTAAACCCATTATGATTACCCAAAATTACCCTCCTTTATCATTATATAATGGTGATTTAGGTATTACCATGTTAGATCATCAAGGCCATATCCGAATTGCCTTTATCAATGCACAAAGACAAATAAGATTTATTTTACCAACTCGATTACCTGAATATGACATTGCTTTTGCCATTACGATCCATAAAAGCCAAGGCTCTGAATTTAACCAAGTGACGATTATTTTACCTGATCAACTCAATTTAGTGATGACAAGAGAATTGCTGTATACCGCTGTGACGCGTGCTAAATCTCAGTTGCATATTTTAGGTTGTCAGTCCATTCTAAAAGACATGATTAAACGAAAAACAAATCGCTATTCAGGTCTGGTCCAACGATTATCGACTTCATGATTCAGCCTGTTTTTTACAAAAATAGAGTCAGACGACTATTAATCTAAAATAGGCATTAATCATGGATAATGTGTATATTTTCTAAAGTATGCAGTAAATTTTTAACTTTTACTTTAGATTCTTGATACTCTAACTCACAATCAGAATCAGCAACGATAGCACCTCCTCCCCAACATCGCAACACTTGAGATTTTGCAACCAGCGTTCTAATGGGAATATTAACATCCATTGTTCCACAAAAACTCACATAACCAATAGCACCACAATACACAGAACGCGCATGAGATTCTAATTCATGAATAATTTGCATAGCTCTAATTTTAGGAACACCTGTCACAGAACCACCTGGAAAAATATGCTTTAATAAACTTAAGGGTGTCATCTTTTTTTTCAATGTCCCTTCAATTGTACTCACTAAATGATGTACATTTGCAGTACTAATCAGTTCAAATAATTTAGAGACACGGACAGAGTGCGGTTCACAATGTCGATTTAAATCATTACGCAATAAATCTACAATCATTAAATTTTCAGCACGATCTTTTTCAGATTGTAATAATGATTCAGCTAATAAACGATCTTCTACAGCATTTAAGCTACGCTTTATTGTTCCTTTAATCGGCTTTGCTTGTACATGATCACCTTGAAGTCGAATTAAACGCTCAGGTGAATGGCTTAAAACAGTGAGGTCATCTAATTCCATATACGCTGAGAAAAGCGTAGGACTTGCCTGACGAAGTTTTAGATAAGCAAACCAAGCATCACCTTGATAGGAGGCTGAAAAACGTTGCGTTAAATTAATTTGATAACAATCTCCAGATTTTATATAGTTTTGAATACACTGGAATTTATTTTGATAATCTTGTTTAGATAAATCAGGAGAAAAAAGATTTTGTAATTGGAAGTTAGGTTCGATCGTTTGAGGTATGTTTGCAATATGATTCAGAATGCGTTGTTTTTTCTCTACAGCTAAACTCGGATGACATTGTAATGTCATTTTTTTTTCTTGATGATCAATCACAATAGCCCACAGATATAAACCGACTGCTAAATTAGGTAAATCATGCTGACGCATTGACAGCACTTTTGGTTCAATCCAGTGATTTAACTCATACCCCCAATATCCTGCAAGCCCTCCACAAAAAGATTGTTTTTTAGAAACAACAGGGGTATAAATGGCTAATAAATTGTCTAAGTAGACAAAAGGATCCTCTGTAATGCGTGTAACCTCTTGATTATCCATTTTTTTTTGATATAGATTTTGATTTTCCATATAACAAAAATATTCTGGCGATGCTGTCAAAATATCATAAGAGGCTTGCTTGGCTGTATCCGATTGATTGATTGAACTATCAAACCAAATGAAATAACCTAAAGATCTTAAAACAAGCGCTACATGATCCGGTGCCATCCAATTCAAATCAATTGATTCTATATTCACAATATCAGAATTTGCTGTCGACATACAAAACTCGCATCATATTAATCTAAAATAAGTATGATGATAAGTAATTAGAGCATCAAACCAATAATATATCATGATCACTTGATTAGAACAAATCTATTACTTTTTATATATCAGCATGTTGTGAGACAGTTGATCATAAAAAATGTCATTTTTTTAGTCTGTATCAAGCATCACTTTTTATCATATAAATCATATCAAAAGATTTGCTGATTCGAATAATCCTAACAGAAAACAGCATTGCAAGTTATCTTTTTTCTCTCATCTAGGGCGTATCCTCATTCTGAATTCACCCAAATAATAGCACACACAATATAAATCATCGCTTTAAAATTCCTAGCTAGCTTATCAAAACGAGTTGAAATACTTCTAAAATGTTTTAATCTAGCAAATAAATTTTCAACAAGATGCCCTGATTGATAAATCTTTTTTTAAAATGAATAGCCAGTTTTTTAGTGTTAGATCGTTTTAGTATAACAGCTTTCATTCCTCATTTTTTTGCTTGTTCTCGAATTAATTCAGAATTATATCCTTTATTTGCTATAAAATAGCCAGGTTTTTTATATTGAGTATCAAGTCATATGCCATTTTTTCATCATGAATGTTACTACTAGTAATGTCAAAATTAATTGGGCGCCCATATCCATCAGTCAATATCTGAATTTTTGTTGCATGATCACCTCTAGATTGTCCTATTGCTCTGTTTTCTTCTTTTCTAGAACCACGTGCTTGCTGATGAACTCGAATATGAGTGCTGTCTATAACAATAAAATGTTGATTTGTTTTTTTTGAGCGTTAAAAAAATAACACCCTATTTTTTTACATGTCCATCGATTCAATCGATTATAAGCTATTTTCTAAGGGGAAAACTTAGATGGTATATTTTTCAAAGAAGAGTCTGCATATTATATATAGCAGCTATGATATGTCAATCATTTTTCCATCGATGACGTTGATTTTTTTCATCATTATGTGTATTTTTCCCAAAAAATATCAGTTAAAAAATCTAGAATCATTAGTCAGCACTCTTTTTTAAAAAAGAATGTCGTTTATTTTAAAATAAAAAGCAATCTATACATGAGTTTCAGATTGAGCTCACACCCTAGCAACTCAATCGATATCTGATATTTTACAATTTATCGACTAGGTTTTAAGTATCATCTCTATATGATACTGATGTATTTTATGGATCCAGTGGCTTCTTACTCAATGACCTGGAACGATACACAATACGCCCTTTATCTAAATCATAAGGCGTAATTTCAACACGGACTGCATCTCCTGTTAAAATACGAATATAATTTTTTCTCATTTTACCTGAAATATGCGCAGTAATAATATGTCCATTTTCTAATTCAACTCGAAACATTGTGTTTGGTAGTGTTTCAAGAATAACCCCTTCCATTTCAAATGCTTCTTCTTTTGCCATGAGTCTACCCTTAATAATATAGTTTTTTAGATGTGTCTTCTTGCTATGCAATGTAGCATATATAGACGTAAAACTCATCCATGAAGTGCTACCGATCATCAATCTTTACGATGAATGAAGTCAAAATCTCATCATATCATGACATAAAATCATGCATTTTTTATAATAACAACTTGAAATTAATATAAAAATAATATAAATCTTATTTTGATCAATCATCAATAAAGCGATCAGTGTACTACTTGTCACAAATAAGGCACAGGATTTTTTATATAATCTTTTCCATACAATCTCATCATATCTTTTGCCAGACTCCATTTTGAAATAACTCATAAGGCTTAAATTGATTTTTATAAGACATTTTATGGCATTTACGAATCCAATATCCTAAATAAAGATAATCTAATTGCACAAAACGAGCAAAATGGATTAACCATAAAAGTGTATAAGTGCCTAAACTATGATAAATAGCTGTTGGCTCAAAAAAGGTATAAATAGGAGCCAAACCATTGTCTAAACAATCAATAACAGTCACTGCTATCAAAGTATTAACAGAATCCCGAAACTCTACAAAAATACTTTGAGCCATTTTTTCACATAAAAAACTGGTAAATTGTTCTTCTGTAGGTGGAAACATATCTCCCTCAGAATGACGACTCTTAATATATCGCGCATACAAAGTATAATACTCTAATGTAAAATGAGGCGGCACTGCTTGCACAGTTAAATGACTATTTTTCTTCCAACATCTTTTTTGAGAAGTACTGAATTTAAAATCTGAACACATGATTCTAATAGGTATACATTCTGAACAGCTTGTACACACAGGGGTATACATATACATGCCATTTCTTCGATAACCTAATCGATATAATATATCTATTTCATTTGATCTATTATTAAACGGTATTGAAGCAAAACGGAAAATAGCCTGACGATCTTTTAAATAACCACAAGGATTCGGAGCTGTTTTTTTAAAACATAAAAGTAATGATACATCCTTCATAATCACGACTCCATCAAAATGCAAGATAAAAAACTGAGATGCTGATTTAAATCAACAAATAATATCAGAGAGCACACACAATAGCCAAAAAAATGATGATCATGGTTATTCAAGCCATTCCAGTATCCTATCAAGGCGTCATATTCAGCGATATGATGTCAGGAGTCTTATCTGAAAATGAACACTAAAAAATAGGCTATGTAGAACTGACAATAATGGATACTCATGATTGCCTGCTTGGATAGAATGATTTTTATCGTACTTGATGTTTTCAAAACAGCCAAATCAACTGTATATATTTGACGATATACCTTGCTCTAATAAAGTCAAATAATCTTGTCTAGAAATTAAACGAGCACCCATTGCTTCTAAATGAGGGGTATGAAATTGGCAATCAATTAATCGATAGTTTGATTTTGATAATACCCATAATGCCATTTTAGATGCATTTGGTTTTTTAGAAAACATAGATTCACCAAAAAAGATAGATCCTAGTGCCGGGCCATATAATCCACCAACAAGCTCTTCATCTTCCCATACTTCAATAGAATGTGAAAAACCCGCTTGATGTAACTTTAAATAGGCCTGCTTCATCTCTTCAGTAATCCAAGTGCCTTCTTGTCTTGCTGTTGAGCATTGCTCTACAACCGATTCAAAACAAGTATTCCAAGTTGTATGAAAATGACTACGTTTAAGCCATTTTTTCATACTTTTAGATAAATGCAACTCTTCAGAAAATAAGACCATTCTTGGATCAGGGGACCACCATAAAATCGGATACTCATTAAACCAAGGAAAAATACCACGCTGATAAGCTGCTAACAATGCTGGAATCTGTAAATTTCCTCCTGCGCACAATAAACCATTGGGTTCTTTTAAAGATTTTTCAACACAGGGAAATGTCACTGGGTTAGATTTAGGCATAATCAGCATAAAAGCTATCTATGCCAGAATAAATAAAATAGAGCCATATGATTATTCTTTTTCCGTTTTTTTAACGACTTCTGAAACTACTTTAAAGCATATTTTATCTTTTTTCAGAAAGAGATTAATGACGCCACCATCTTTTAAACTGCCGAATAAAATGAATTCTGCCAGAGGTTTTTTGATTTCATTTTGAATTAATCTAGCCATTGGTCTTGCGCCCATGACTTTATCATACCCTTTTTCAGCTAACCACTCTCTTGCTTTCTCATCAACATGCATCGTGACTTGCTGTTCATCTAATTGCGCTTGCAATTCAGTTAATTGCTTATCTAATACTCGCTCAGTGACTTGAGGCGTTAATGGGTCAAATTGAGCAATAGCATCTAATCGATTTCTAAATTCTGGCGTAAAGGTGCGATTAATAACTGATGTACTATCTTTTGAATGGTCTTGTTCCACAAAACCAATAGAATTACGACTTAATGAATCAGCTCCTGCATTTGTTGTCATAATTAAGATCACATTTCTAAAATCTGATTTACGCCCATTATTATCTGTTAAAGTTCCATGATCCATCACTTGTAATAGTAAGTTAAATATATCTGAATGCCCTTTTTCAATTTCATCTAATAATAACACACAATAAGGTGTTTTATTAATAGCTTCCGTAAGCAATCCTCCTTGATCATAGCCTACATATCCTGGAGGAGCACCAATCAGTCGAGAGACTGTATGTGCTTCCATATACTCTGACATATCAAAACGAATCAATTCAATACCTAAATGCTGAGCTAATTGGCGACATACTTCTGTTTTACCGACACCTGTGGGACCTGCAAATAAAAAATTACCGATCGGCTTTTTAGGTGCTTTCAATCCAGCTCTCGATAATTGAATATTAGCATTCAAAATATCAATCACTTTATCTTGCCCAAAGATTGTCATTTTTAAATTACGTGGTAATTTTTCAAGCATTTTTTGATCAGAAACAGAAACAGATTTTGCTGGAATTCTCGCCATCTTAGCAACCATTTCTTCAATTTGTAGAACGTCAATTTCACTCACTTTTTTATCTTCAGAGCATAAGCGTTGATAAGCGCCTACTTCATCTACCACATCAATAGCTTTGTCAGGCATATGACGATCATTAATATAGCGACTAGCTAACTCCGAGGCTGTTTTAAGCGCTTCATTGGAATATTTAATCTCATGATATGATTCAAAAGTCTTTTTTAAACCTAATAAAATTTGATAGGTATCTTCTGTATTCGGTTCAGGGATATCAATTTTTTGAAAACGCCTGGCTAATGCACGATCTTTTTCAAAAATACCTCTAAATTCTTGAAAAGTCGTAGAGCCAATGCAACGTAATTCACCTGAAGTGAGTAAAGGTTTCAATAAATTAGAAGCATCCATAACGCCACCTGAAGCGGCTCCAGCGCCAATAATCGTATGAATTTCATCAATAAATAATACAGAATCTTTTTCTTGTTTTAAATCTGATAATAAATTTTTAAATCGTTTTTCAAAATCACCACGATATTTTGTACCAGCCAATAAAGAACCTAAATCTAAGGCATAAATAGTCGCTTTACTCAAAATATCTGGCACATCTCCATCTATAATTTTTTTCGCCAATCCTTCTGCAATGGCTGTTTTCCCTACCCCAGCTTCACCCACTAATAATGGATTATTTTTCCTTCTCCGAGATAAAACTTGCGCAACACGCTCTAGTTCATTAAAACGGCCAATTAAAGGATCAATTTTTCCTTGCTTCGCTAATTCATTCAAGTTAGTTGTATAAGCTTGTAATGGGCGTTTCTTACTGCTAGCATCATTTGATGAGACAGAATCTGATAAATCAGTTGCAAATTCACTATCAGAAAAAGAACCAAAACGAGAAATACCATGTGCAATGTAATTAACAATATCAATTCTGGCAATATCTTGTTGTTTTAAAAAATAAACCGCTTGACTTTCTTGTTCACTAAAAATGGCGACTAATACATTGGAGCCATTGACTTCTTTTTTACCTGAGCTTTGAACATGAAAAACAGCGCGTTGCAATACTCGCTGAAACCCTAAAGTAGGTTGCGTCTCATGTTCTGCTTCTTCTGATGCAATAATAGGCGTTGTAAAATCAATAAATTGATCTAAATCTTTCGTTAATTGCTCAACATCCGCACCGACTGCAGTTAAAACAGTTCGCGCCGATTGATTATCCAGTAATGCTAACAATAAATGCTCTACTGTCATAAATTCATGGCGTTTTTCGCGCGCAAACTGAAATGCTTGCGCTAATGTCAGTTCTAATTCCTGACTTAACATATAACCTCCTGTAATAAAAAGCTATTCCATTTTTTCCACTACACAAAGCAGTGGGTAATCTGCTTGGCGCGCATATTGATTTACTTGTTCTGCTTTTGTTTCAGCAATATCTTTACTATAAACTCCACAGACAGCTTTACCTTGTTTATGCACTATCAACATAATTTGAATTGCTGCTTCTTCTGATAGTGAAAAATAACGCTGTAATAAATCGACAACAAAGTCCATTGTTGTAAAATCATCATTCATTAACAGAACTTTATAACGAGCAGGCGGCTGCAATTCAGATTCAAACGATACAGTTTGGATGTCATCTAAAACTTCATAGTCTGAATCTTTTGAACCAGACATCGCAGGATTAACAAATACCAACATAGCCTTCATGAATCGCTTTATCATTGTTTATACTTCTACCATACTTTAATTTTACAATATTATATTATAAACAAAACTATAATTATTAACTTGGATAATTTTTTATGAATTGTTTAACACATTTAAAAAAATAAATCTTTTTTATTCAATATTTTAAATCTATTTTTACAATTAAAAAGCTATGATAGCTTTCATCATACTGTATAAACTTAATTATACTACTGCAGGAAAAATAAAAAAAAATAAATCAAAAAATATTATTGATCACTCAAATAAAGAAACAGCTATTTTAAGGCAAAACACTTCAAAAAACAATATTTTATACTGAATATGACATTTCATTGCAAATAGATGTATTTTTCATTTGTTGCAGTGTCATATTGAAGAGACAGTTTGGTTTGATATTCATTTTGCAGATAAAAATAATAGATAACTCAATTGATTATTCATTACAATATCATGCTATATGATATATAACTAATTGAAACATATTATCTTTTAAAGAAATACAGCAAAATATGCTGATTGTTTTTTTTACACTCAACTCATTTTCATAAAATGAGTCATTTTATAATCAATATCTCTGTCATCTCACAGGCATCACAGGATAGTTTTCAAAAATTGTTATTTTAGAATGAATAACAATGTATCAGGAACACCCCTCTCCCTCTTATGAACCTGAAATGATGTACATCATTCACGACAGAAAAGCATCATCATTTCAGCATTATTTA
>VSKW01027532.1_pt1 | contig 17754 bp, 10 predicted proteins | sample 4798611 | NCBI WGS metagenome assembly VSKW01 (sample SAMN12179536, study PRJNA552185) | sponge metagenome | biome: deep-sea hydrothermal plumes; feature: spots directly above weak diffusing fluid; material: sea water; isolation source: sponge from the Crane site of a hydrothermal vent ...
CCAAGCTTTTACTATTTTTTCGTCAGATAAATCATGAGTATGCTGCAACCTTAACAAGGAAATCATCAATCTAATTGACTTTCTAGGACAATTTCTCGTTTCTGCATAAATAGACTCAAAATGTTTTTTCAAATACTGATCAAGGAATGCTTTCAGATCATTTAATGAGTTCATGATCGAGATCAAGCTGATTGCTCAATTTATTTTGAAATCAATTTGTTTGTCGTGTCTGTGTGTCTTTTTCTTTCATTTTTCCCCAGGTTTTATATCAGAAACAACCAATAACTGGGAAATGTGATATCACAAGTTAACATATAGTTAATTGAATTATATAATATAATATTTATTATTTTTTCATAGTCGATTGTTTATTATGGATTTCAGATTGATTGTATAGTCCCTCTATCTATATTTGTTTGATTATCAATGCACTTATTTTTCATTTCTATTGTCTATATAAAAGTATGACTAAAGATTCTGTAATTTGATGCTTTGAAAAAGCAAGGAGATAAGTATGCCAAAATTAAAAAAGATCGATTGTCGAGGTACAGTTAGCCGTAGGCATCCGTATCATCTTCATGATTCAAAATCAAAAGACAAGCGAACTGTTGATATGCGTGATCAAGCTAGAAGTAGAGATATGACATATAAAACAGCGTATCTTTCTGATTTTTCAAGAAGTGATCGTAAGCATCGACGATCAGAAGGAGCTGAAAAAATCAGTCGATATCAAAATGTGAAACGAATACATTATTCAGATAGTCGATCTAAAGATATAGATAAAAGTGAGGTTAAAAAAATTCTAAACGATATAATAGCTTCTTCTTGCAATTTAAATGATTTAGAGAGAAATATCAGTCAACATAAAACGCTCATTAATCGATTGTTTGATGATAAAATACAAGGCTATAATGGCTTACCTAAAGCGAGTCAATTAGTTTCTTTATTGATTCCTTTGTTTCAATATATTGAACACAAATCATTCAAGCATAGATCAAAAGATCAGCAAAAAACAAAAGATTATCGAGCAATTCAAGAACTTTATCAAACAATTTATCAACTTGTATTATCTTTTTTAGAAAGCGACTGTTTTCAGAAATTGCAATGGAAAGACAGGTTTCAATTCAGTTTTTATATCATAAAAATTTTAATAATATTTTATCCTACTCAGGTACATTCTGAAAAAATAAATTCATTATGTATGTATCTAATCGATGAAATTATTATGAAAAAATGGATATATGATCAATTTATTGATTTAGATATAAAAGATTGGTACAACAGTTTGATCAATATGGAAATATTGGTGCTAATATTATCTAGGATCTCTCGGTGTGGTCACGATTCTAACAATGTCCTTGTTTTATCTCTTGATGAACAAAAAACAAAGAAATATACTCTATGTTTGATTGAACAAATACTCAAAGGCTTGATTAAATTACAAGCTCATTCTAATAATATAAAGCTATTTGATTATAATACTATTCTATTCAGCTTAAAAATATTGATAAGCTCCGCATCAATTACTAGAATAATCCTGAATCAGGACTCTTCATTAAAAAATTTATTGATCGTTTTTTATCACAAGTGGAGTCAGTCTTTGGATGTGAAGTGTGATTTCAATATTAATCAGAAGTATTATGTATGTAATATTATGGAGCATCAAGTCAACACTTTAAGCATACTACACAAATGTGCTGCATGGCCTGATAGGTATACCGATATGATCAGAGACACTTATAAAGCTTATATTCTATTTGCTGTAGAGTATCATAAAAAATACAAGGATGACAAAAGAGTATTATCTATTGCTGAGATTGTTGTCGTATTATTATCATGCTATCAAAAGTATTGGAGTATTCAAGATTTTGAAAAACATTTTAAATATCAAGACTATAAAGAAAATTGGTTTAATGAAGTTCAAAATATATATACAATGCCTTCTAACCACTATGCCAAAAATAATCCTCTGAATATATTAGAAGGATTAAATTTTTTCTACAGTAATAGCCTAAAATTGGAAAAAAAGACGCTTTTTAGTGAAATTCAAATGATATTTATATTAAAAAAAATGGAATCTTATATTGCTCAAGAATCTGCTATAAAATTTCATTTAGTGATTGCATTAGATAGCTTTTTACGACAACATATCCAGCCTTTACGTATTAAATCATATCATGCTTATATTATTCGTATATCTAATACAATACGCTTGTGGTTGACAAAATCGATGAGAGAACAAGTTGTTCCTAAGTATCTAAAATTATCACTTTATAATATAGAGATGTCAGGATATGATTTAGGGTACAGGTGTATAACAGATGATGACTTTAGACAATATGCCAAGGAGTTAGACAAACACACTGTATTTTATCCTGAACATAAAAAACATACCTATTTTCAGTGTCTGTATCTATTATGCCAAACTAGCTTATTTAAATTTTATGAGAGTCAACGAAAAGGACTGGGTTTACAAGAGACAACAAAAAAAATAAACATATTAAAAGAATCGATTCAGAACTTATTGCTGTGTGCTCAGACAATGCATAGGTTTGTAAATGTTATTCATATAAAAACATCGTCTAAACATCATCTAATCTATTTACAGATGTATCAAGAGATTTATTTTATGTTGTATTTTTTTCACAAAAAGAATCTAGTGGATGAAAAAAACCCAATCATACTTGAAGTATTAAACCATTATAATCAGAATTTATTAAATGAGGATAATCTAAAACGAGCTGCTCAATTCAGACAAGAGACAGAAGATCTTGAAAAAGATAAAACGATTTTAAGAATGCCTAAAATGGATGATTTAACGACACAGCATGAATATTGTGAAACGCTTGAAGATATGTATGTAAGCCCTGTTGACTTAGTTTTTAGTAATGATCAAACAAATGCTCCTTGTTCTATTTATGTTGAAATACAAGGTCGTCAGCATTACATCGCCTCTACTGACAAGAGTGATGAAAACAAGATTACATTGAGAACTTTAAAAAAATCTGTTTGTGTGCAGATGGCTTTAAGTCTGAGAAGTATCAAAGAACCTAATCATCAATTGATTTTTTTAGAAATCAAAACACCTGCGTATCAAAAAATGTTGAGAACGATAGCCAGACAAGCTAATAATTTCACAACATTGAAAGCTTTATTATGGGAAGCAGCTACCTATGGCGAAGAGGTTACGAAGCGTTATTTAGATCCAATAATACAATCATCTGTTTTAAGTAGCAAAGATCTATCCACGTGAGTATGTAAATGCATAAATCTGTTTTTGTGCAGACAGCTTTAAGTCTGAGAAGCATAAAAGAACCACAGCATGAATTGATTTTTTTAGACATCAAAATACTTGCGTATAAAAAAATATTGAAAACGATAGCCAGAAAACTAATCATATTCAAAATATTGAAATATTTATTATGGAAAACAGTTTTCTATGGCTAAAGTATCACGAAGTGTTATGTCGTCTATTCTAAATAAATCAATTTTTTTAAAATTTTGTAAAAAATATAAAAAAATAGGTAGCTGATGTTTTTCTCCATGACTTTTGTGTCAAGAATAACCTCTTAGAATTATTTTTTATTGATAAAACAACTATTTAAATCGGTTATAATGATAGAGTTGAAAATAGCTTCTAAGCCTTTTGGGCCTATTTTTTTCTAAATTTTACCAAACTATTAAACGATTAGATTAGAATTCACTGGCAGATACAATAATCGGATTCAATTAATATAAGTTGTTAATTTTAATTCAATTGATTTTTTTATATTGTACTTTAAGATTTGAGAAGACAAAAAAATGTAATGAATATTGAACTTTAATCGTGATTCAATTGTCACTCTATTTAAATTATTTCATATATTATTCTACAGGAGAGACAATATGCAATCTCAAGCCACACTAGCTTGTAACAAATCTTTATTACCATTACAGGTAAAAGATGAAGTATTACATGCAAAATATAGAGTGACAATTGAATCTGAAGCTGTGCAGTTAACGGGCTGTTTAATCACAGGGCATGATCTTTGTTCCATTGCTTCAAGTCGAGTTAAGCGTACAGGAGTTATGAGCATCCAGCTAACGATAGGTTTTCTCAACAATATTGATGATATTAACTCTGTGCGAAGCTTCTATCGCAACATATGGAATCCACGAGAGTTTGATACCGATGCATTCACTCCAACTAGAGAGTTTATTAACAAACATTTTGATTCTAAAATAAGCTTATCTGGTTACTATAGTAATAATCAACATTTTGATCAATTAATGCAATATATTTTTAATATAGGAGAAATGGATAGTATTAGAAGATATATATTTTTTATTGATACTCATCCAATGGCTTTGATTATGAAAAGAACAGCTTATAATCAAGGATGGATTATAGCTTATGACGCTCATGTGATATTTCAATGTATGATTTTTAAAATTCAAAATACAATACAAGAAGATGATATGCCGTGCTCATACGAATCTTGGAATACACTCAGGCAATTTATGCATCAACAAGTATCTTTTGCTTGTAATGAGGTCATCAACATTTCAAGTCTACAGACTATTGATCCGGATTCTGATACACTTTTTGATATACGATCCTTGTCTTTTTTAAATATGAATATGTTTAATTCAATGCTATCACATGGACATTATGGCCTTACTTTGGAAGCAAAACTACCTAAAATTCCGTGGGATTTGAAAGCTTTTGGATTGGAAAATTTACAAAAAATAAGAGAGGTGTTGGAATCAGGAAATGGACTCTTTATGGCTTTTTCACATGGACATGTCTGTTCGATTCGTACTTTTTTTCAGCAATTAGACGTTTTATTAAAAAGGTTGGATACTTCATCACAGGCAGTACAGTTGGCTTTAGAATCTATTTTACTGGCTAAGTATTCAGATAATAAAGTATCAGGCTGGATACTGGCTTGTCAATTAAATGATGCTACAATTTTTCGTATTGTATTTGAATGGATTACTCAATGGGTACAAGAGTATCCACATTTAAAAAACATATTATGTAATATACTATTTTATCATCATCGCAGTGAATATTCTACTCTCAGAGCAATTTCACAAAATCAAGATTCGGTTTGTATACAAGAAGTATTAGAGTGGCCCAAAAAAATCAATATAGATGTATCATTAACGCATGAAAAAGTAAGAATACAAAATTGGTTTGCAAGTATTCATCATCAGATTGCAGGTAAAAGCACGTCTGATTCCAGAGAAATGCTTGCGGTAGTCAATGTATTTCAAATAAAATGGATTACCACTCATTGTGATAATATCAAGGAAATCAGTGATTGTTTAAAATTAGGAAAAAAAATGTATTTTGCTTATCAAGATGGAGATATACAATTCATTTCTGATATATTTACATGCTTACAAGCATATCTTACAGCTGGTAAAACATTATTAGATTCCGATAAAAAAGCATTAGAAGATATTTTACTATCTGAAGATCCTTCTACGACATACATCGGTTTTTTGATGGCTTGCAGGCACGGGCATACTGACGTTATTCGATCTGTTTTAACTTTTATGAAAGATCTGAGTATCAATCAACCAGCATTAACGAAAGATTTATTAAAGACAGTCTTGAAAGCTAGTTTACATGCTTCTATTTCTGCCAATCAGATAGAGTCTGTACGAGAATTATTAACTTGGCCAGAAAAAATAGATTTAAAAGAAAAAAGTCAATTCATTCGATCTTGGTTTGAGCCGCTGTGTATCAATAAACCATCTGTATTTGAGCTTACACTATCCTATGTAACTAAGGGTCGTGCTGAGATTATCAATGAGTTATATCAATTTCAAATCAAATGGATTTTATCTTCTTTTAAAACATTAGATGAATTAAGTGATTATTTTTACCATCAAAATATCTTATCATTTGCTTTAAAATATGGATTTATAAAGCCTGTTTGCTTATTATTAGATTATCTCGATGTTTATCTTCAGGAACCTTTTATGTTGTCAGAACAGGATATACAAGCTTTAGGCAGGATATTTCGTTATAATAGCCAATGGATCGTATCTGGTCAGGATGAGTATAAGGAGATGGTACAAGTTGTCTTTGAATATATTGAAAATATGTCGAAAAAACAAGGATTACAAAAGGAATCACAGAACATACTGTTATGTTTTCAGGGCCGATATTGAAACTAATCTGTCATCAGCTCTGAAAAATAAATACATTTTATAAAAAAATGATATATTCTGGTGCCATATTATCCAGTTATTCATAGTGTTAATAGGAGGCCTGAGGGAAAGGCAAAAAAACACGTCCATTATATTATAAAGCTTATCATTCATGCGTTATAGATTTTCAGCAATTCTTATTTTAGATTGATCTAATGTTTCCCAGCTGAAAAGGTCTGTTTCTTCTCGTCCAAAATGCCCATGCGCAGCAGTTGGTAAATAAATAGGTCTTTTTAATTTTAATTCACTGATAATACCATGTGGTGTAAGATCAAATGTTTCAGAAACCCATTTATTTAATTGATGATCTTCAACTCGACCTGTTCCAAATGTATTCACAGAAATAGAAACAGGCTCCGCTATTCCAATTGCATAAGAAATTTGAATTTCACAACGCGATGCTAATTTTGCAGCCACAATATTTTTTGCAACATGTCGACAAGCATAAGCTGCAGAACGATCAACTTTAGAAGGATCTTTTCCTGAAAATGCACCACCACCATGACGAGCCATGCCACCATACGTATCAACAATAATCTTACGACCTGTTAGCCCGCAGTCACCGACAGGTCCGCCAACGACAAAACGACCTGCTGGATTAATATGGTAAATTGTTTTATTGGTTAATAAGTGTTGAGGTAAGATGGGTTTAATGAGTTCTTCTAAAATAGCTTCTCGTAATACTTTTAGTGAAATATCATTTGAATGTTGTGTTGATACAACGACAGCATCAATAGAAATCGGTTTACCGTGCTCATCATATATAAAGGTAACTTGGCTTTTTGCATCAGGTCGCAACCAATTAAATTGCGAAGTACGTCGTAAAATAGCATGCTGTTTCATTAATTGATGGGCATAATAAATGGGTGAGGGCATATAAGTATCAGTTTCATTGGTAGCATATCCAAAAACTAAACCTTGATCACCTGCACCTTGATTTTTTTTATTTTCATTTGTAATCCCATTGGCAATATCAATGGATTGTTTGCCAATAGCATTAATGACAGCAACGCAGTGACCATCAAACCCTAACTCACTATGATTATAACCAAGATTAATCAATACTTTTCGAACTATTTCTTCCATGTCAACATAAGTATCGGTGGTCACTTCTCCTGCTAATACCACTAAGCCTGCTTTCACTAAAGTTTCTACTGCGACCTTGGCTTCAGGGTCTTTTGTTAAGATAGCATCTAATACGGCATCTGAAATTTGATCAGCAACTTTATCAGGATGTCCTTCTGAAACAGATTCAGATGTGAATAAAGTATTGTTTTTCATGATTAATTATACCTAATTTTATCAACTACACATCGTACAATGCATATTGTGCTGTATGACATTGATCAATGCTGCAAAGTGTAGCATTAATTCTGTCAAAATAGAAAAAATGCTTTATCGATTTTGAAAAAAATTGAAACGAGTTGAAGTAGGCCTGTAAAAAAGATGTTCTAATTTCATTGTATTAGACTGACTCAACAATTGATAAGACGCTCATTTGTTTAACGATTCGAGAATCTGGTTTTCAAGGATCATATCAATTGAAAATGAAGTAGATTGATTCAAAACTTTGGACCAAAACGGATGAATAAAATAATAAAATAATAAAATAATGAAATAAACGCATATTATAGCGCGCCTTACAATTTAGAATGGGCTATTAGGCTATGATTGTCATCATAGGTTGGATATTAAAAATGTTCGTAATAGTGTATTAAGAAGCATTGAATTACTCATAAAAGCAGCATACAACTGTATATGCTCAGAGAGTGGAATCGTGATTTTGGATAACTGACTGATTGTTAAGACAAAACAAAATAGAGTCATCAGATTAGATCAAAAAATAGTTTTGTTATATGCTGCATGCATGATTTTTTCTGACATTGAACTGCGTTGATGCGAAATTAGCATAAAGCAATGGCTTGTTTTTTGATCAAATGCAAAGTCATATTTAGAGGATGCAATATGACTTTACATACTTGCCTTATCCTAGCTTAAGCTGAGAGATGGTTTAATTCATCACATAATTTAGCCGTGACTGTACTGAAAAGACAGTCATTAGGTTTAAGTTGCAAGCTTTTGATAAACAATCTATCCAAGTCTGAACAATCAGACATCATCAAGTCTATATCTTGACAGTTTGTTGCGCCGTTTTGATGGGCAAGGTTACCCAACATATGATATTGCGTCATGAGTTTTACAGAGTCAACAGATAGATAATCATTCGCATAATTTTCCCAAACTATGCTGTTGAGCTGCTGAGTTATTTTTCGACAAGATATTCTTCCAGAATCCTGATGCAATTCTATAGGTAACACTTTATTAGAGAAAAAAAACATTGATCTAATTTGATCATATTTATGATGTATTTTAAATCTATCGTCGTATTGAGTCTCAATAAAAGCATAACCAAAATCGATCAGTTTTAGTCTATTTGTTGTGGGATCATATCTACAATTACCAGGATGAAAATCGTTATGTATTATTTTATAAGCATATAAAAAATCATATATTTTATTCATTTCTGTAAAAAAAAAGGCAGTATATTTTTCTAATATCTTGACGTCTAACCGATTACAGATTTCATAGAAAGAAAATCCAGGTATATATTGAAAAACCATATTGCATATTACAAGATGTGTATCTTGCGGATATGGAGTTATATACATTGCTATAAATTTACTAAAAGTATCAAACCTTTCCTTATCAGTAGCTGTTTTCAAAATAGAGAGTATCTCAGGATTTTCTTGATGCCTGGACTGTTGTAATATGAAATGCTCATTTTCAGAATGAGTCAGTTTTCGCTTATAATCTTGCTTATCAGTCTTAATGACCACTTTGATTCCGTCCGCTAACTGAGCATGAGGCAAGTTTTTTTTATAGGTAGCTATCTGAACATTTCCAAAAGTCCCTGATGTAATTAAGGGTTCCTCCTTATCAAAAAAATCTGGTAAAACTGAACATTGAAAGGCTGTAAGACATTGATTTATTTGTATTTCTATAATTGAATCAAAACTAGAACCACGTAGTAACTGCTGATTTATAGGAGAAACATTCTTTACTGCCTCTGGAAGAGTCGCATTTCCAGGGCTAATCTCATACTGATTACTTTCTGTTGTTATTTTATCCATTTGATTATCCTCTTTCATGTTATTATATATTTAGTCTGTTGCGTAGTCGTACTCTAATTTAGACAACCACTTTTCAAAAAATACACAAAAAAATCATAAAAAATAATTATCATTTCTTTGAAAAAATAAAAAAAAGACCAATAATCTATTTTTCAAAATAAATAAAAATTATATAATTCAATTAGTTATGCATTTAATAATGCTCAGCTACTCGTTTTTTGTTGTATAAAACCTGGAAAAAAATGAAAGACAAAAAAAGGAGATACACACGATAAATTTAGCAATCTACTTCATTTTTATCATCAATTGATTCAATTATCTGAAATCATGTTTTGGGCAATATTTGAAAAAACACTTGGAATCTATGACTCAGAAACATGAGATCATCCTAGACAATCAATTAGATTGATGATTTATTTATTCATGTTGCAGTCTAGGCAGAATTGATTTGGTGAAAAAATAGTGAGAGTTTGGAAAAAAATCCCTATTTTCAATATGTTTCTGGAGAGGATGAAATACAATGGTCATTTCCGGCAAATTTTAATAGTTTGGTAAAATTTAGAAAAAAATTGCTTCAAAAAAAATAGACACTATTTGCAAGGCCATTGTTATAACTGATTTATTTGTATAGTAAACAAGAATCACACCATATGGAAAAAACATCAGTACTACTACAGACAGTACATTGTGTCATGTTTGTTCAAAAAAATAGAGTGCATGAATATAGTCAATTACGCTATTTTTGCTATTCAAAAATCATGGGATAATACACTCAAAATAGAACATTTCATTCTATGAAGTAAATATTAGAAACACAAATCAGTTTTGTATTTTATTATTTTATGCTTTGAGAATTCAATCTATAATAAACGACACTTTTTTTGAAAAAATTCAATAAGATAATCATTAAAAGTCATGTTATACTTGTTTTTTATGAAATAGTGATACTTTTGAAGATCATGATTTTTCTTTATTTATTTGAATAAAAATATTATTGTCGTTTAATTAACTTTAATAATATATGATTTTACTATTCATTTCTTTATTCCTCGATTAGCCAGATATGAAAAAATAATGACTATGTATGATAGATATGAGTATTAAAAGAGGCAAGGTGTTGTATTATGAATTTTAAATTATCTGATGAGCAACTTGCTTTGCGAGAAGCTGCATCGGTTTTTGCTCTGAAAGAAATGTGGCCATATGCTTCTACCTGGGATGAAGAAGCTTATTTTCCTGTTGATGTGATTAAAAAAGCAGGAGATTTAGGATTTTTATCATTATATATTCCTGAAGAGTTTGGTGGTTTAGGCTTGCCTAGATTAGAAGCGAGTTTAATTTTTGAAGCCTTAGCGATGGGGTGTACTTCTACAACAGCTTATATGACCATTCATAATATGGCAACTTGGATGTTAGCATCCTTTGGCTCTTCTCTTGTTCGAGAGGTTTTTTTACCAAAATTAATTTCAGGTGAATATTTAGCTTCTTATTGTTTAACCGAACCGAATGCTGGCAGTGATGCGGCCGCATTAATAACGAAAGCCGTGTGTAAAGGAGATACTTATCAATTAACAGGCACTAAAAGTTTTATTTCAGGTGCAGGTAGTACGCAAATATTAATTGTTATGGCGCGTACAGGGAATGTCGGTTCAAAAGGCATTTCTGCTTTTGTTGTGCCAGCAGAGTCAACGGGTATTACATATGGTCGCTTAGAAAAAAAAATGGGATGGAATAGTCAACCCACACGTACTATCACGTTTGATCATGTGAGTATTCCTAAAAAATATCGTCTAGGTGAAGAAGGCGAAGGGTTTAAGTTTGCCATGATGGGATTAGATGGTGGACGGATTAATATTGCTAGTTGTTCTGTAGGCACAGCACAGCAAGCGTTTAATCAAACACAACAATATATAGCAGAACGTCATCAATTTGGTAAACCATTATCTGCCCAGCAAGCATTACAGTTTCGAATTGCTGATATGGCAACAGAATTAGTAGCTGCGCGTCAATTAGTTCGATTAGCTGCTTTTCATTTAGATCAACGCGCCTCAGAAGCCACAATGTATTGCGCTATGGCAAAGCGATTTGCTTCAGATATCGGATTTAAAATATGCAATGAAGCTTTACAACTGCATGGTGGTTATGGATATATCAAAGAGTATCCATTAGAACGACATGTACGAGATACACGAGTACATTGTATTTTAGAAGGCAGTAATGAAATTATGCGTTTGATTATTTCAAGAAAAATTTTAGAAAATCATGCTTTATTAGATTAAGTTATGTTAGGAGTATATCATGAATACCATTGGTTTTACTATCAAAGAACAAGATCATATCTGTATTTTAACATTAGATAATCCCCCTGCTAATACATGGACTATCGATAGTTTAATGGCTTTTAAATCAACCATCATTGCATTAAATGAAAATAGAAAAATCAATGCATTAGTGATTCATAGCAATCAAAAAAAATTTTTTTCAGCCGGAGCTCAACTAGATACGTTTCATCAAGCTGATTTATCAGATGTTAAAGCAATGGCGGAAGCTTTTGGAGAAGCATTTGAAGCATTAAGTGTGTTCCCAGGATTAACCATTGCTGCGATTTCAGGGTATGCTTTAGGTGGTGGCTTGGAAGTGGCTTTAGCTTGTGACTTACGCGTCGTCAATCCGAAATCAACACTTGGGTTACCTGAAGGTAAAGTGGGATTATTGCCTTGTGCTGGTGGAACGCAAAATTTAACTGCTTTAGTCGGTGAAGGTTGGGCAAAAAGAATGATTTTATGCGGTGAAATGGTGAATGGAAAGCAAGCCGTGCAGTTGGGTTTAGCTGAAGAACTAGCTGATGATCCTTTTGCTGCTGCGATGGCTTTAACGGCTAACACCAAATCGATTAGTCCAGATAGTTTAAAAGCTTGTAAGCAATTAATTCAAGGTGGGCGACAGCATTTTAGGTGGGAACAATTATCTCGCGAACGTGAATTATTTATGGCTTTATTTGAAACAGATAATCAAAAAGAAGGTGTTTTGGCATTTTTAGAAAAACGTTCTCCTACTTGGAACTATTAATAATTTGAGTTGACTGTGATATCATAAGCGCAGGGTATCTTGTACAGCTAATCTGCCTAGATAAATCAATCAGTCATTGATCTAAAAAGTGAGTTTTTGTGGCAAAGTATAGCACAAACGAGTTCAAACCTGGTTTAAAAGTGATCTTAGATGGGGATCCTTTTAATATGCTCAGTCATGAATTTGTAAAACCTGGAAAAGGCCAAGCTTTTACACGTGTTAAATTGAAAAATTTAGTTTCAGGTCGTGTGTTTGAACGTACTTTTAAATCAGGAGAGAGTATTGAAGCTGCTGATGTGATTGAACTGATAATGGAATATATTTATACTGATGGTGAGTTTTACCATTTTATGGATGATACCTATGAACAGTATGCTGTTTCTCGTGAAGTATTAATAGATTGTATTCATTGGTTAAAAGAACAAGAAAAATACAGCATGACACTACATAATGGTGTGCCTTTAATTGTGACCCCTCCTAATTTTATCGATTTAGAAATTGTGCAAGCCGATCCTGGTTTAAAAGGTGATACAGCGCAAGGGGGTTCAAAACTAGCCACTTTATCAACAGGCGCTATTATCAAAGTACCCTTGTTTATAGAAGAAGGAGAACTGATTAAAGTAGATACAAGAAAAAATGAATATGTCAGTCGTGTTCGCGATAAATAATATGTATTTTTTTCAATGCAATCGATAGCCTTTTTTGATTGATATTCGTTGTGTTTCAATATTGATCAAAGTAAATGATTATCATTTATCAACGTATCACCTTTATCTTGGTTAAAACAGTTTGAATTATGACTATACATCGTACTAATATTGCTTCACTTTTTGATGTTAATATGGATTTTAACGAAAAAGACTCTATTCGAATTTCAGGTTGGGTTCGAACTAAACGGAATTCAAAAGCAGGGTTATCTTTTGTATCTGTATACGATGGGAGTTGTTTTGATGCTATCCAAGTTATTGCTGATCACATACTCCCTAACTATCAAACTGATATTTTACGCTTAACGAGTGGCTGTTGTGTTGAAGTCATTGGCATATTAGTACCATCACCAGCAAAAGGTCAGCGCTGTGAAATTCAAGCAAAGCAAATAACTGTATTAGGTTGGGTTGATAATCCAGAAACATATCCAATGCAACCTAAACCTCATAGCATGGAGCATCTTCGTGAGCATGCTCATTTAAGACCTCGTACCAATATGACAGGGGCTATTAGTCGATTGCGCCAAACAGTCTCACACGCTATTCATCAATTTTTTGATCAAGAAGGTTTTTTATGGGTGAATACACCTTTAATAACAGCTTCTGACTGTGAAGGAGCTGGAGAAATGTTTCAAGTCAGTACATTAGATTTGAAAAATATTCCGTTAACAGAAAAAAATAATATTAATTATCAAGCTGATTTTTTTTCAAAACCAGCATTTTTAACAGTATCAGGCCAATTAAATGCTGAAACGTATGCGCAAGCTTTAACCAAAATATATACATTTGGTCCTACTTTTAGAGCAGAAAATTCTAATACAAGCCGCCATCTTGCTGAATTCTGGATGATTGAACCTGAAGTTGCTTTTGCCGATTTATCAGACATTGCTTTATTATCTGAAACATTATTAAAAACGGTTTGTAAAGCAGTATTAGATCGCCGATTAGATGATTTAACTTTTTTTAATGAACGTATCGATAAAACATGCCTCCTGCGATTAGAAAAATTAATCAATACTCCTTTTATTCAAATGGAATATACCGAAGCTATTGCTATTTTAGAGAAAGCAAATCGATCATTTGAAAATCCAGTGTCTTGGGGTATTGATTTGTCTTCTGAGCACGAGCGTTTTTTAACAGAAGAGTATATCAACGGCCCTTTAATTATTAAAAACTACCCAAAAGCGATTAAATCTTTTTATATGCGAGATAATCCAGATGGTAAAACAGTAGCCGCTATGGATGTATTGGCGCCAGGCATAGGTGAAATTATTGGCGGTAGTCAACGTGAAGAACGTTATGATTATTTAAAGCAAAAAATGCTTCAAAAAGGAATGGATCTCGATACTTATCACTGGTATTTAGATTTACGGCGCTATGGTACGTGTATACATAGTGGCTTTGGTCTTGGGTTAGAACGTTTATTGAGTTACATTTCTGGTCTATCCAATGTGCGAGATATTACGCCTTTTCCAAGAGTCCCTCGTTATATTGAATTTTAAAATCAGGTTTTTTCCTTGAAAATTTATCTAGTCGGCGGTGCAATACGAGATGAATTATTAAATTTAGATGTTGTAGAACGCGACTGGGTGGTTGTGGGTTCTACGCCTGATATGATGATTGAAAAAGGTTTTAAATTAGTAGGTGGACATTTCCCGGTTTTCTTACATCCAATGACACATGAAGAATATGCTTTAGCTAGAACAGAAAAAAAACAAGGTACCGGCTATCAAGGATTTCTTATTCATGCAGATCCACATGTGACATTGGAAGAAGATTTATTGCGTCGTGATTTAACCATTAATGCTATTGCAAAAACAGATAATAACCAGTTTATTGATCCTTACCATGGTTTAGAAGATATTCAAGCACGAAAATTACGACATGTGTCTCATGCTTTTTCAGAAGATCCTTTGCGTATTTTGCGAGTAGCACGTTTTTATGCTAAATTATTTCATTTAGGTTTTGATCTTGTTCCTGAGACATTAGCCTTGATGAAATGCATAAGTGCTTCAGGAGAATTAACGACATTATCGACTGAGCGAATATGGCATGAAACAAAAAAAGCGCTTTTAACGAAAACACCGACTAGGTACTTCCATCTTTTATTTCAATGTGGTGCACTCTCTACTTTACTCCCTAAATTAACTGAAAACTATCAATTAGATCGACCCAGCACAGCTTCTCTTGCTTTAGAAGTCGCGGTAGAACAGAACGCCTCATTAGCCATTCGTTTAGGATGTATTTTGATCCCTGAATCTATATTATCAGAGCATAAAATGGATGGTCAGTCGGCTGAATGTATGAGTACACGTTTATCTTTACCGAAAAAATATCGAGAGCTTTTGATAGGACTTTATCGTACAATATATTTTTTGAATACCTCAACAGTATTAGAAACTCAACCTTGTTTAACAATCTTATTAGCATTAGATATTGCACGTAAACCTGAACGATTTGCCGATATTTTAATGATTATTAAAATTATTTTTCAAGTTAAAAAGCAATCTCTTCAACCCATTGATCATTTACAGCAAGCCTGGAAAGCGCTTAATGCATTAGATATTGGTGTATTAGTGAAACAATCTAATAGCACAGGAGCAGCATTAGTCAAACAAATTCGGCAAGCTCAACTCAATGTAATTCAAGCCTTTATTATGAACCTTTCTCTTTGAATTTACTGTTTGCTTACTTCACTTTACAATGAATGAAACATGCCTTCTTAAGTGTGAAGTGCAACAGTAAGGCATTTTCTATAGCCAAAAATAGCAGTCAAATGCTAATAATGTGTATCACTTCTTTTTATCAGGCCCATTCAACCTTTAAGTGTTACACTTCATGGTTGAATGGGCCAAATAAAAAAACTTCAGTTAAGAAAGTTCTTGAGTCCATCCCTGATCTCATACTTTTAATTTTTATGCCTCACTATTTATGTCTTCAAACCTAACTATTTTTGTCACGCGCCAATATTGCTAAACGTATCTAAAAAAGAGACAAAGGTATTCAAAGACTTTTTTTCTTCGTAAGCAGGCCTTATTTTCTGCATATAAGCTACTTTGAATGCGTTTCCATATAATGACAAGCCTCGATTAATATATGGTATCAGAGCAGTAATTACTTTTTGAATATTTGGTATGTCCTGTTGTGCTAATAGATCAATATTCTGAGGAGTTGTGATCATGTTCACTAACGCATCGGTATATTCGGAGAGATTGTTTTTTTGTAGGCATGGGCTTTCATATACTATGACTGCAAGGTTCTCCCAATAGACTTTTTTAGCCCCACCTGACACGTAATGTAGTACAAAATTACATTCCATCTTCTGAGATATAAGCTTCAAAAATCCATAATTTTTAAATAATTGCATTTTTAGTGCAGTATAAAAAGCATCTTGAAGTTCTATGATTTTATTAATTTTTTGTGTCCGATCTTCATTCTGTGATAGAAGGCAGGACATGATCGAAGAAGCTAATTCCTGGCTATAATCATCAAGAGGCTCATGACTAGCATATTGTCCTGTCTCGAAACCTGCTTGTAGCGAACAAGAACTGATAATACACATCATATTAATAATATAAGCTGAAGCTATGAGCAAAAATGAGATAATAGATTTTTTCAAAACTAAATAACCTTATTTTATTAGATTAAAAGTAAAAATGAGATTTTTTTATTAACATAAGTGTAATCTTCCGCTATAAAAAGTCAATGTTTTACGGTTAAATTCATTCAACCATGCAGAGTAATACCTAAAGATTTTTATGTTCCTCGTATAACGTCGTGAAGTGTTCGATAATTTAACACTTTTCTGAGTCTATTATTGAGTGTTTTTTGCATTGCTAAAATGCTAAAATCTCAAAATCTTCTATGTCCATAAACTCTGTTTTCTTTGGCAGATATTGATGAGATAATCCATTGGTATGCTCATTTAAGCCGCTTTCCCAATAAGCATAAGATGTAGAAATATAACATTTTATTTTCAATTCTTTAGTTAGGGCGTGTCCTCAATCTATAAATGATTTTCAGATTGAGGACACGCCCTAATACTTTATGCTAAGAGAATGCTTTGCCATGATTAAAAGTAATCGTTTTTCTATATTTACGCGGCATCTTTTTAAATACTTAACAATAGAATCTTTTACTTCATTTGCTTTGCGACTATCAATTTTTTTAAATTTTGCCTTCTCACGTGTCAAGTGCGACAGTAAGGCATTTTCTATAGCCAAAAAAAGTAGTCAAATGTTAATCACCCGTCGACCCTAAAAAAAACAATCAACATAATATAATGCAATGAATGATATATTAATTGATGCTTTGATCCTTTCCAGTTAATAGCATTCAATGTCTAATGCTTGATTTATGTAGGAATTTTGAAAAATAAGAAAGCTAAGATAAAAAACTAGATGTGTTGTACTCTTTTTTCTTATTTGATCTATATAATTGATTATGAATAAATATTATGTTATAAATCAATATGTAATGAATTTAATGATACAATATTTAGTCGATTCTGAATAAATCAATTTTTTTAAATTTTGTAAAAAATATAAAAAAAATTGATTTTGTTTTTGTGAAAAAATAATTTAAACGACTGAATGATAGATATTGAGGTGAAAAAATTCAGGCACGACAAAAGCCATGCTATC
>VSKW01008985.1_pt1 | contig 17723 bp, 17 predicted proteins | sample 4798611 | NCBI WGS metagenome assembly VSKW01 (sample SAMN12179536, study PRJNA552185) | sponge metagenome | biome: deep-sea hydrothermal plumes; feature: spots directly above weak diffusing fluid; material: sea water; isolation source: sponge from the Crane site of a hydrothermal vent ...
AAAATCCGCAAAACTATTGCTTATTTGGTGTTGTAATGTCTCAACGAGATTCATCATTACTTTTGTTTGTTTTGTATTCATATCAGCACCTATTATCACTGAAACCGCTCCTAATAGATATCTACCCGAGCCACTTCAGTATTATATCAAAAAAGCCACCCGGATTGCCTGCCAGAATAGCAGCGGCTATAAGCACAAGTATTATGTTTATATCACGGAAAGATTTCTTCATCACAGCAAAATGCTCTTTTCTCTCGGCTTTGGCTTCAGCAAACTGCTCCTTTGTATCGGCTTTAACTTCAGCAAACTGCTCCTTTGTATCGGCTTTGACTTCAGCAAACTGCTTATCTGAATCTGCTTTAGCTTCAGCAAACTGCGCCTTTGTTTCGGCTTTGACTTCAGCAAACTGCGTATCTGAATCTGCTTTAGCTTCAGCAAACTGCGCCTTTGTTTCGGCTTTGACTTCAGCAAACTGCGTATTTACTTTCTCAAACTGCTTATCTGAATCTGCTCTGGTTTCATCAATTCGCGTATTTGTGTCTACTTTTACTTCATCAATCCGCGTATTTGTGTCTACTTTTACTTCATCAATCCGCTTATCTACTTTCTCAAAGCGTTTATTCATGGCGTCACCAAACTCCACAAAACTATTGCTTATTTGGTGTTGTAATGTCTCAGCGAGATTCATCATTACTTTTGTTTGTTTTGGATTCATATCAGCATTCATTATATCTGAAACCTCTCCCAATAGATTTCTATCCGAACCACTTTAGTAGATTAATAATGCCTCCAATTCCTAGTGCAATAAATGTAACCAGAATCCCGATAATTATCTTTATATAGCGGAAAGATGTCTTAATCACAGCAAACTGCTCTTTTCTTTCGACTTCGGCTTTAACAAGCTGTTCATTTACCTTCTCAAACTGAGTATTTGCTTTCTCAAACTGCTTATCTGAATCTGCTTTAGCTTCAGCAAACTGTGCCTTTGTATCGGCTTTGACTTCAGCAAACTGTGCCTTTGTATCGGCTTTGGCTTCAGCAAACTGCTTATCTGAATCTGCTTTAGCTTCAGCAAACTGCGCCTTTGTCTCGGCTTTGACTTCAGCAAACTGCGTATTTACTTTCTCAAACTGCTTATCTGAATCTGCTTTAGCTTTAGCAAACTGAGTATCTACTTTCTCAAAGCGCTTATTCATGGCCTTACCAAAATCCACAAAACTATTGCTTATTTGGTGTTGTAATGTCTCAGCGAGATTCATCATTACTTTTGTTTGTTTTGGGTTCATATCAGCATTCATTATATTTGAATAGGTTCCATGAGCCCAAAGAAAGCGGCCATCACCATTTGCGTGACCAGTGGACTTCTTATCTTTACTTCTAGTTGTATTTTCATTTATTGTCATATTATAGTATATTAATTAATCCAAATAAAAAATTAAGAGCATAAAAGCTCTCTTTTGCCCAATACTATCAATAGCATTATGGCATTATTTTTCTAACCAACTTCGAAGATTTTCATCGTCCTCTATTAATAATATGGGGACGATAATTTATTAATCAAGGGTTTATTAGCAAGAAAGCGGACTTCTACTAACTTTTATTCCCCCAACTTCGTCAATAAGTATAGGGCATTCCCAGCAATTAGCCAATAGATTATATTTACCAAAGAGAACATAACCCTAATTCAGTGGAAGGCCTTATGCTTTCCTTTTGGGTGTTAGATTTTGTTATACGGGGGACTGGCTTCTTCTACGACGGACTGCAATGTTTAATGTCTAGCCCACTCCATCATCTCATCGGTAACACAGCCATTCCTAGATACTAAACAAGTATATATAGGCAGCTCTTCCCCATCTTTTGCCATCTTCCAAATGTCATCATAGGATAATTCACTTATAGAACCTGCTGTATGATTATCTGTAATATCTTTAATTATGTCATCTACTAACTTTTTTTCATCTTTACTTAATTCTACTGTAGGTTCAGTAGTTGTAATGTAGTTTGTCTGATCAAGTCCATGAAAGTTATTTTCTACTACCTGGATATCACCTGCCTTTTCTAAACTTGACAATGCTGCATTTAATGAATTCCATTCAGGGACAGGACCTCTTTCCCTTTTGACATATCTAGTATCAGTTAGTGGTTTACCTGTATCTAAAAAGTTAAAAATATCTATAAACCATAAGATTTTATTTAGTTTAGCAGCATCTAACTTTACTGGATCATCCTTAGTTTGATATGCGATATAGTGAATTATATCTTTAATGTCTTTAATGTCTTTATACATAATGAAACTCCGTGTTATAGTTTAATTAATTACCCATTATACCAAATAGCATTATGGAACTTTCAGCAACAATTATACCCCAATTAACCACACCGGTCATTTAATAATATAACTTATATCAAAATAGCATTTTTTTATATGCGGCACCGTGAATTCCATCGCCTCTTTACCCAGCCCCTGCATATCCACTTCAATAGCAGATTTATCTAATATTAACTATCGTTCTTGATACTTCTGGTAGTATTTACCAAACACTTCTTGGAATAAAATAGCTTTATTAGCAAGCCACTCAAAATGCTCCTGCTGTTTATCAGTTGCAAAAACATCTTCGACATCTTTGATTACTAATATGCTATCGCTAGATAGATGCTTTTCCCAAATAGCTTTACTACCTAGATCTTTTTCAATCTCATCTTTATTTATCTCTAAGTAACTATAAAAATCTCTATTTTTTCTAAAACTAATCCGACATTCTATATTGTCTATGTCTATAGAATCCTCAATGCTATGAAAAACTCTAACTTTAAGAGTGCTCTTACCAAAACCAGGATTTGAGTTACAATATCTTTTTTGAGGTGTTTGAAAATTAATCTTTTCATCTTTTTCATCTATACGCTGATCTATGTATTCGCGAAATCTATTAAGAAAATATAAATACATTTCATCACGTTTCTCAGTGGTAAACTCACTACTTGGTTTCTCATTAGGCATAAAAACTCCTATTTAATATTAATAATTAGAGGGATATTTAGGTATGTGCAAGTGTCCCCCTGTTGTCTATCATTATACACTTATACAGGGTAAATATATTAATGAGTTTTTGCTATGATGTAGGATTAGTATTGACTTACTCTTTGAAGTAATCAGTAGACCAAATTTGTTTGCAAATTCTTTCAACTAACTGGCTCCTTTCAATTACTTCGTCAATCCCAAACTCTGACATTGCTTCAAAACCTAATGACTTTAGTTTTTCTGATTTTAAGAAGTTAGGATTTCTACCATAGCAATCAGGATGCAATGTTTGAGCATAAGCATTTTCTCTAATATAATACTTCAATTTATCTTTATATTTATCACTCCCAAAGGATTGATTCGTCCCATTAGGGAGTAAAATTAATGCACCAATACGATTGCGGTGCATGTTAAAACTATCCTCACTTCCAAAATTTATTTCATCCTCTTTGTCATCATAAACACCACCTAATATATGCTCTATTTCAAATTTTTTGTCCATCGGAGAAGGATATTGGTAACTACTATAATTGGCTGGTTTCCCAAGTATTTCATCAATATAACTTGTTATTCTGGACAGGAGATGTTTCATAAATCTATTATCTTTCCTACGCTTTCCTAAGCTAAAATTGGAAATCCCATCCCAACTAAAATCTTCATCCATTTTATTAACTTCTAATATAAGGTTATATATCAATTGCTCTAAATCATTATCTCTAATGTCTACAATGAGATTGTACATAATACTCTTAATTCTTGACTGTCCATAGTTATCACCATGAATGCTTCTTCTAATTGCAAATATTTCCATATACCTAGCAACTAAGTCAATCTTTTTGCATATAGTATCTTCATCATCAGATATATTTAACGAAGCAAGTAATAATGGTTCTGATAATGATTCTGCGAACCCTAAAGCTCTAAGATAAATAAGATGCGGCATTTTATTATCACTTTTTATTATCGCCTCTCTAAACTTTATATACTTATCAGCAAAGAATACAAAATCTTCGCTAAAATATTTATAAAAACTATCAGAGTTATTTAAATTAATTAACGACTTATACTTTTCTTGAAACCATCTATGAAATTGTTTTGCAATTTTTTCAAAATCTTCATGCTTGTTATTTGTCTTAGCATATTTAGCTTTAAACCAAGCTTCAAAAAAAGCAGTATCAGGTTCTTTTCTATGTTTGGGTAATCTGTGTAACTCTTGAATTTTATCTATCCAAATTTCATTGACCATATTCTTATGATCTTCATTATCAATTTTAGATACAACATAGCTCTTTAGTAACTCAGTAGAACTTAATCGTAACCCCCTATCATTCATAGATTCAAAAATAGTATAAGCATTCTGTTCCGAAGAAGCTTCTATTGCAACAATTATTACTTTTTCAATTAACCAATCTATGAAATATGGTAACGCTGTCTCCTTAAGATTTTTAGGAAAAAATTCTTCTATGTCTTTATATCTTTCTGCCATGTTAATTACACTATCATCAGAGCCAGCAGGGAGGATACATTCATCCTCTTCTAAAAGAGATTTTAGGAATGATTCGCGCAATGATTTGCGACTATCATCCGTTAGATTAAATGTTTCTTTGCCAAACTTTTTTGATAATATAAGATCCTCTATATAAACTGAATTTTCAGAATCTTTCTGCAAGTTATTTAAGTATATAAGAAATAAAGTCATAGTGGTGACTCTCTGCTGCCCATCAATAATAGATTTCTTACTTTCGCTAGATAAAACCATTGGCCCCATATAATAATTTTTATAAGTAATTACTTCTTCCCGTTGATGTTCTTTTTTATACGATTGCATAAAAGTAGTTGTAAGATCTTCAATAAAAGCTTCTATTTCTTCTCTTCCCCATTTATATTCACGCTGAAAGTCAGCAATATAAAACTTTTGGCTGAGCAAAGATTTAAGTGTTGTATCTTGTGCCCAAATTTCTTTTTTAGAGTCATTCATTATAATTTATTTCATTGTATATTAATAATTAGAGTTAATCTAAAAGTGCAAGCAGGTATCCACTATCTAAAATAATTATAACCCTATTTTTCTTTTGCGCTGCTTTTATTTTGCTCTTTTTAATCATCGAAACCTCATAGAGTTAGGATAAGTTCCTACGCTAGAATACTTTGCCATCCTTAGCAACTCATGAGTATGCCCACAAGTAATGGTATCTTTCCTTAGTTGTTTGTATTTAATCATTATTTTTTATTTTATCAATAAAATTTAAGTGTTCCTTATTATCAATATTCATTATATGGGGTTCGATGATTCTTTCTACAAAACTCTTTATGCCGGGGTCTCCAACATTTTTATCAAGTTGACTACTGCAGCATAATACCTCTAATATGTTCTGAACATTATGCAAAGGAAAATAAAAGAATTTATTTAGCTTCTTTACTACTGATATTGTTTTAGCTAATGTCTTACAATTCTTAAGTTCAGTAATAATTTCTTCTCTTTTTGTATGAAATGTATGAGTATTTGCATTAATATGTTTCTTTACAAATTCTTCAAGTGTTCTATAGATAAAGAAGTTTGCTGATTTATCATTGCCCCACTCTTGCTCTAAAAACTGATTAGGTGAATCCTTATCATCGTATGCTTTAGAATAAAAATCTTCGTCCTTACTAATAATATGAATATCCTCATTATCAGGGACATGCTTTAAAAGACATAGCCAGTTAATACGATCGCCTAATGAATCTTTTTTGCCAGGAGGGTATCGCATTTTACTCCTCTCTTTTGCCTTGCTTTTTATATCTGCTGTTGCTTCAATGATAACATTTTTCTTAAATATGTATCGTATCAATATATTTGCTAACAATTTTTTACTTTTAGCATCTTTTTTTGCTTTCAGTAACATTGCCTTATAAGCTTGATCATATAGTTTTTTATACCTTTGAATTTTTTCATACTCACCATAGTATTTCATAAATGAAGGTATTTTAGGATGGCTTTCACCTTCTCGAAAACCTTGAATTGATGATGAAGTCACACTATCCATGTTATTATAAAGCTCATTGTAAATTTGTTTAGTTAAGTGGATATTGACTGCCCCACCATCATCCGCATCAAATATTCTATTTAGATCTTCTAAACTTGCATCCGAACAACGAAAGAAATCTAAAAAAATATTTGTATCTATGAAAACGTGTATCACCATCTTATGTTTGTTCTTATCCATAGTTATTATTCAATTTAGTTGTTCAAAGCATGGATAAGTTTTCTTAGGTATTAGCATCCCTTATAATTTTTGAAAACTTTATTGTATCCATCATTTAACGCTCCTATTTAGATTATTTTAATAGAGGAGTTTTTACAACATTGGAACTCCTCCTTTGTCTGATGCAATTTCAGCATCTAATTGCAGATTAGCATAAAAACTTTTATGGATGTCGCTAATTGTAGAATTTTTTAAACCTGACAGGTAATGGTATCCTTCTTTATTGGTGTGTCATTAGTCACTGAATAGCAGTTGTATTCTGGTAATTCGCTATATGACTTTATTAGATATAATAAAGTTATGGCAAGATTAAACACCAAATTAGAAAGTGAAGGAGCTGAGTTTTTAGTACTAGGGGAATTGCTTATACGCAAGATACCCTCCTATAAAACTTATACTAATATGCCTGGATATGATTTAGTATCGTTTAATCCAGATGGAAAGAAGTTAGCTAAGATACAGGTTAAAAGTAGATGGCATACAGGAGAGAAAAGTTTCCCGCTTAAGAACTTTGACTTTGATTTTCTTGTAGCTGTATTCCTAAATCGCGGATCAAAGGATGGCAAAAAAGAAATACTACCACCCCAATATTACATTTTCCCATTATCAGTAATCAATAAAGCTCCCAGAACAAATGATAAATGGAGCAAGATCAATATCACTAAGATACCTAAGTATGAGTCCTATGCAAATAACTGGGACCCAATAATCAAGTATTTGCGTTTGAATATGTAAGATTGTATCTATAAGAAATTTAATCTTATAAACTCTACTCGTATTTCTCCCAAGCGGGTCTACCGCCTTTTTCAACTATGCTCGTAGCTAGTATATCGGCATCTCTTCCTCTCCCAGAAGATTGAAGTTCATTATATAAAGTGCTAACAGCTTTAGCTATACCTCTAGGGCTCTCATACTTAGTCAGCCCATTTTCATCTAAGTGTTCCATAAGTTGTTGAAGTGAGATTAGCTTATTATTTAGCAATAGAAACTTGACTAAAGCTATTGTATAATCTTTTGTTTCAGGATTCATTCTCATAACTATATACTTTCCTTGCTAATAGCAGCAGGAGTTTATTTCTGAGCAGCTTTATGCTGCTCAATATACTTAGGTAATACATCCATAACTAGCAGTGCCTGACTTTTGAACCATTTATAATATTCTAGATGCCTCCCTTTATCATAGACATCTTCGACTGGTAAAGTTTTTACTATTTCATTTCCACCGCCAGTTGATAGCCATTTTACATCCTCATCCAATTCTTCATTAATATCTTTATTTAAATTCTTTAAGAAATCAAATAAATCATTCTTCTCTGGTGGAAAATATACCCTATATCGAATAGAATCTTCGCTTATTTTTAATGCTATCCTTAAGCCAGCACTAGGAGCCAAGCGTAACGTGTAAGAATTCTGATTTTTAACTTCGTGATGACAGATATCGGGGTTATCCATATAATCTACGAATCCCTTCCAAAAATCAAATTGTTTATTATCACCATCAACCTCAGCATTTGTGTTGCATATATTCACCGCAATTCCGTCATGGATTTCATTTGACTTAAGAGATACTGCTAGGTGCTGTCTTACAGTATAGTTATTCCTAGACATTATGACCTGCACCCCATGCTGCTTAAGATTATAAAGTACTTGCATAATTTTTTCTTCCCACTCAGGATGTAGATAAGCTTCTGGTTCATCTATAACCAGCATAGCCCCCTTGTCTATGGTGCGGTTCTTGATAAAGAAAGCAAGCATCCCGAGCTGGACTATGCCATTAGACGCCAACAGCAATGAAACCCCTCTGGGCTCTCTTGATTCTGTCTCAAAGAATTCTAATTTCCTTCGCCGGCTATCGTATTTTATTTCACCTCCTATTGTTTCTGTAATATCCTTGACTATACTATCAATAGTAGAATTGCTATCATCTAAACTTTTCCAATCCAGAGTTGTAAAACTATCATGGATATACTTAGGAATATCTCCCAAATATTCTCTTCCGCCTATAATTCTTCTGACAGAAATTCTAGACAATGGGTTCAGAAGCATCCAGTACACTGGAGAAGCAAGATATATAATATTAGATATAAAACTACCGATGGGGCTTACAACGTTTCCTGACAAGATGCCATTAGTATCTATGCGTAGAGAAACCTTACCTTTTTCCATATCTAATTCAATAGCAGTTTCTTCATCTGCCTTGTCACCTCTCAAATCATGTAAATTTATAATCTGAAAATTATCAATCAACTTATCAGTGATTAGATTAAGGTACCCCTGATTAATTTTTTCCTCATAGGTCCATTTATTCAGCCGTTGGCCCAAATCATTAAATTCTTCCTCTAAAACACGAACATAAGATTTAACAGTATCCGCCTTATGTAATAAATTATTTGCATTATTTAATGAATTATTAATTTTATCTAAAAAAGTTTCCTGCTCTTCAAACAACTGACGAAATAAATCTATAAAATATTTATCTCTATCTCCTACAATATTATCTGATAAGTCCTTATTAATAGAATCAACCTGTAACTCAACATTACCAATCTTATCTATAAATTCAATAAAAACACTATCTATAGATTCAGCAATATCTCCAGATTGCAAATTACGAGAGACCTGCCTTTTTATTCTTTCCAATCTATTGGAAAATCTCTCCGTTAAGTTTGAGTAGTAACGTTGTTGAGGGTCATCAATCAAAGCATCAAATATGCAGTACAAACTTTTAGAAATATAGTTCTTGCCAATGCTATTGTTACCGGCAATAACAGTCAAGTCATCAAAATGTAATGTGGCATTTTCAATCTTGCTAAAGTTTGTAAGTTTTAAGGTGAATCTCATGTTATATAATTATAACCCACTATAGTCAAGTCCAACATATCTGATTAACCTCATTATGGTAAATCATGCTCAATATATAAATAATATTAATTACTGTAAGATTTGCACTTCTTTTAAGTATTCTTCCAATTCTTCAGGTTTGCTTATAACTTCTCCAAAAAATAACTTTATAGAATTATCAGGTTGAACTTTACTATCCCCTTTATTTGTAATATCACTTCTTAAATTATTTGCCATACTAGTAATTCTCTCCTGCACCTCTTCGTTTAATTTACTCTTCTCATATGTCTCACTTTCAGACATTTCCTTAGATAAAAGATTTTCTAGCTGTTCATTTATCGCTACAACATTATGTCCATCCTTGGCTCCAATGTTAGGGCTGGAAAATACAATGAAATGATATTCAAAATCTTTCATCAAAATATCCTTAATATCTTCATAATCAGGCAACCTACCAAGAGCATTCTTTAATCTAAGAAGAATTAAAAGTGATTGATGAAGTTTGCGGTTATTCTCATTTACTAGATTATCCACTATTATTTTATCAGTAAATTCATCTAGTATATTGTCGGTTGCTTTTTCTGTAATAAACTTGGCATACTTGCATATTTCTTTTATTCCATTGGATGCGGCTTCTACAATACCTAATTTAACTGTTTCTGCAATTCCTAATTCTATAGATTTTTTAAGTTGCTTATATACCTTGCTATTTTTGTCTATTTTTAAGGCGGATGCATAAAGATCAGTTTTCTCAATGATAAATATAACGGGGTTTCCATTTTTCTTACTCTTAAATAAAACATAATCACAAGCGGCCCAACTTTCCATACCCATGTACCGCCTAATACTCATCTTACCAATATTGTTATTAGTATATTTGCGTAAACCTGCAGCATTATCACCAAAGTCACCAACAATCACCTCATCTAGCTTAAAAGCAGATAAAGGTTCTTGGGTACTAAACTCATTAAAGACATCCAATTGATAAACTTTTTTAGACAATTTATCATTAAGAAAACCTATTAAGTCAACCATAATATTCTGCGCTATAATTATCTAAAAGCCATACGGAAAGGTACTTCATTCATACTCAAAGCTATTTCTCTATTTATAGTTTTAAAGTCACTGATGCCATCTCCAAACTTACCATCATTAGAGCATAGATTAAGTGCCACTTCCCTGTGTGATTTATCTCTCTTCACACTTAATTCTAATTTTTGCATTATTGTAGGACTATGAGTTGTTATTACTACTTTCACTCCATTCTGTTTCAAAGCATAAAGAACCTGCATGATTCTTTCTTGCCATGCAGTATGTAGATGTACTTCGGGTTCATCCATGAATAAAGTAGTGCCTTTATCAATAGTTCTATTATTAATAAAAAAACCAAGCATACCTAATTGGACTATACCGCTAGCAGTTAAGAGCAAGGAAACTCCTTCTTCTTCTTGAATTTTGCCAAATAAATCTTCTCTCAGTATCTGCTGATTATCTTCTGTAAATTCTTCAACAAAATTTAATTCTTTATGATCAGCATTGTATTTTATTGTGCCTTTTATCGACTCTTCAATATATTTAACTATGTTTTTCATAGCATCTCTGGGTTCGCTAATATTCTGAGCTCCCAAAGTTGCATAGCTGTCATGAATATGCTTAGGCACTCCACCTAAGTATCTCTTGTTACCCTTAGCTTTTCTTACAGGCATATGAGAAATCGCCTCTTGTAACAACCACTGTGTAGGGGATGAAAGATACATAATATTAGAAACAAAGCTTAAATCAGCTATCTTAACTTCCCCAGTTAATTCTCCATAAGGATCAATGGATAAGTTAATCTTTCCTTCATCAAAAGTTATTTCTATAGTAGCGCTCTGGGTCTTATCTCTACCTAACAAACTTTCTAATCTTCTGACTTGAAAGTTATCTTTCAAAATATCAGAAATATGAATAACATAGCCTATATCTTTTTTATTATCTAATGACATCTTTAATAAGTCATCTAGATCATCAAATATCATAAAAGCTTTGTCCCAATTCTTACTTCCGTCTATATCCTCTACACTTCCAACATCTCTCCATTCTTCTTCTAATATGCCATCAAAAAAAGTTTGTTTTTCTTGATTTATAAAATCATTCATATGCTCCAGAAAATCTTTTTTCTCTTTGACCAACGGCTGTAATAACTTCATGAAGTATGCCTCCTTGGTATTTGCATCAGAAGATGCTGGATATGCATTATCAGATAAAATCTGTGTTCTAATTTGTTCAATTTTATCTAATAGATCACTTGCACACTCATCTATAGAAGCATACGTATATGTATCATGTGTGGAAATCTCATAATCATCTAGGTTTAGTAGATCATCAGTAAATTTTTTTATAGCATCTGAGTAAAACTCTATATATGGATCCTTAGCCAATGCATCAAATATGCAGTATAAAGTCCGAGATACATAACTTTTACCAGTGCTATTGTTACCAGCAATAACAGTCAGGTCATTGAAATGTAATGTAGCATCGTTTAACTTGCCAAAGTTTGTGAATTTTGCAGTAAATTTCATTTTATAATTATACTCTAGTTATAAAGATAATATAATCTGCTCTCTATAAATGTAAGTCAAGGTATTCTCTTGAATATAATTGTGAAGTTGATTGGTTATTATTTGAGTAGCTAATTTGTTACTATATAGTTTTAACAAAGTTCACAATTCTATTGCATACTTCTTGATTTCTAAGCGCTAGAAGGCTAGGTTTCCAATCATCACCTTTGCTTTTAGAGAGTGATATGGCGTCTTTAAATTTTGAATCTTTATATATTGCTTTCTTATGCCCAAAAGCTTGATTAGATGCCCTCTTATTAAGATCCTGTTCAAGAAGCATAAGATTGCCAATACTCCAAAGATCCTCTGCATGAGTTTCTGACGTCCATCCAGCAATCTTGCCCCACTTTGAGTACTTTTCCCAACTTTTAGGCAAGATATGTTCTACTTCAACTTTCCCTCTTAACCGCTCTGCAAAAGTATTCGCATCCTTACTTTGTCCACGGGATAGATATGAAGCTAAATAAACCAATAATCTTAAATAACTCTTAAATTCATTATGGTCTCCAATGGATGTCTCGAACTTATGAAAGTCTCTGTTATCTTTTAAGTCATCCCTATACACATTAAGGTACTTACCTTTGTTGTACTTGGATTCTTTATGTTTGCCTGCTATAGCGGTATACATTTTGTATGCTGGGCTTCTAACCACACTAGAGTTTTTATAATTGAGACCTTTAATAACTAAAAACTTAACTGTTACTATCATAAGCTTTTCAAATTCATCCTGAACTTTTTTAGTTACCGAAAGCATACCATTATTAGATCTCTTATGTATATGTTCAAATAAATATACATAAAGAGGCAACCTCCAATGGGAAGTTCTATTTCCTCTTCCTGGATATGCTGTATTTAGAATTTCCCACCAATTCATTATATCACTAGGTATGTTCCAGTTTCCCATAGTTATGTCTCTAATTTTTTCTAAGTCCAACATAACTTCTTCCCATTTATTAAATAAATTACACTTCTTATTATAGTCATGGAAAAACTTTCTAGGCGATTGTGTTGTTGTGTCTGCATCTCCTTTTTTTGCTTTAAGTATATGCATATATATTGTAAAAATATCCTTAGGGTCCTGTAGATCATTCCATCTATCATTGAAATCTTTCCTGTTGCTACTCTTATTAGGCACATTCTTGTATAGCTGAACTTTTAGGATGTCTGAATCATCGAGAGGTTTACCTCTATCATTAATAGTTTCAAATATATTTAGAGCATCATCCATACTTTCGCTCTTAATTCTGAGAATTTCAACATTATCCGTAATCATTATAATCATAAGTTTAACTTGGGTATCATTCTTACGTCTACCTGAATAATTAGCCCATTTTAAAACTTCACCCTGAAGAAGTGCATAGTTCTTACCCATTTGACTTTTAGTATCATATTCTTTTACATCATCATTGCTGCGAATTATGTCGATAAAGTTTTTATTGTTCTCTTCTACTGATTCAGTAGTCACTCTCAACTCATTGTCCGTTGACACTTCATCATTTGCAGGGTTCTCAACATGTAAGCATTTCAAAAGTTTTTTGTTGCCATCATCTAATATTAACAATGCTTTTATTAGTAAGGACATGGTGATTAAGCGTTGCTGCCCATCTATAACTTCCCATGGAACATCATCTTGCATTCCCCATACAGTCATAGTCCCTAAGAAATATTTCTCACTCTTTTTCTTTTTCCAGGTATTGTCATGGAATTCTAATAAGTCATCCCACAAACGATGACATTTATCTTCCTCCCAAGTGTATTTGCGTTGATACATAGGAATTAGATATTTGTCTGAAAAAATAGTTTCTATTTTCTCAGATACTGCAGAGATGGTTTTCATACTTGTTAATTATAATCGATTTATTCTATTCCAAATTATTTTATCTATAGATATGCAGACATTTATAAAATTAAAAATAGTGGTAATATATAAATTATGGCGACAAGAATATCGCCAGTAGTAATATTATATATAACTAGGGAGATAAAGAATGGATAATATCATAACAGGATCAAAAAATGGTTGGTATTGCATCAAGTTTAATACTGTGCAAGAATCACAATCTACTGCTTCAGATTTTTCTAAGCAAATGAACTTATTCCTTAAGGAAATAGAAAACTTTAATCAAGCAATATTTAGTGATACAACTGAAGGTTACAATGTGGAATCTTATATTGAGAGTTTAGAGGCGGGATCGTTTAAGCTGTGGCTTGGAGATAAGTTATCTAAAATAGAAGATAAACATATTGATAACTTTGTAAGCCAGCCCTTGCAGGTTATTATTTCAGCCATATTAAAGAAATCAAGAGATGTAGCTATAGAGGCACTATCTGACGAACAAGGTAATTCATACATAGTAAAAGATCCTTCATATATAAAAGAATACCAATCAAAAATAGAAAAAGATATTATATATAAAATTTCAACTTCTATAAATGAAACTATAAGTGAAGTTATAAGTGAAGTTATTGATGACATAGAAATAAGAAAATTATCAAAAGAAGAAATGAACTTCCTCAAGAATATAATGAGCAACGCTAATTACGAAAAAATAATTGAAGCTTTAATAAAGATGTCACGAATAGCTAAAAAAACTAACTGTAAAATATCCTATATTAATGACTATGGTTCTGATAAAGAGTCAGTTATTAATGGAAATTTTTACGATCTCTATAAAAGAGCAATCCCTAATAAAACAATGCCCTCTAATATAACTATTAAAGATCTAGTAATACATAGCCCTGAACTTAAAGAAAATGCTAGAATATGGGTTTTTGAGATGGATGGGAAGAATATAAAGGTAGATATATCATCTACCGATATAGCACAACAAGCTATTGAACGAGGTGAAGTCCGGGTAGGAGATACTTATACTGTAGAATTAAGCGAAACAAGAGATAGAAGTTATACAGGAAGCTATAAGACGAGTTATAAAATATTGAAAGTCATTGAACTCACAAGACACTAATATTGAATGCTATTAGATAGCAAATTTACTCGCGAGGTTCTTTTAGTTTGCCGTAAGGGATTGTATGGTCGTTTCTAGAAGTTGATGTTCCCATAATTATTTTTTTATTAATAGAGATACCATTTTGCGATTAATATCTTCTTTCCATTTAGCTTGAGGAGGGGATAAATTTCTCTTTCTCATTATATTTGAATAAAAATTAAAGTCCTTTTCTTTTATTTTATTTTGACTCATAGCATATTTAATGGTTTCTATATTTACTGACTTTGTAATATCCTTGGTAATTTTCTTAATATTTGTAAATATATTGCTTGTTGGAAGCCCCATAAATTTGCTAACGCATACATTACCTACTTCTGTTTCGTTGTGATTTTTGTTATTCTTTAAAACGCAGATCTCTCTGATTGGATAATGCCCACATAAACAACTTTCCTTTTGTCGTGAAATATACATATGCGACAGATCCCACTCTAATTTAGCTGAATCCCAATTATCAGATACTGACAGTTTTATAATTTCTATTCCTAATTTATACTTATTATCCATTACATCCTTAATTTTATAGCTATGTGCCAAAATTACAAATAAGGGAAGCGCAAAAGAAAAGTATTGGGATCCCCTTTGTACTACAAATTATACCTTATCTTAAAATAGTTAATGACAGATATCAATTAAATAATTGCCCACTTAATTTAGCCAATATTATTGCCATCAGGTGGATATTTCTTATTCAAGAAGTTAGCGAATTTAGTTTCTGCATTTATTCCGTTATCATTTTTTGTAGTCCTAGTCCACCAACCTCGACCAGGTTGGCGTAATCCTATAAGACGATTCTTATATACTTTATAAACGCTGCTAAAACTATCTGCACCGGGTATTGTTAATGAATTAAGCATATTCCAATATACTTGGCTACCTACCATACAAATGGCAACAGGATCTAATATTCTAACGACTTCCCAAAATGTTTGAGCTGAATGGATTCTATCTTTTTCTTGTGGAGTAATTGATTCTCCTTGATATGCTGGTCTAACAAAATAATTCATAACAGCACAATAGTCAAGCACTTTATTCTTGGCCTTGTCATTATTTTCATAGTCATCGTATAATTCCTTCCATATTCCCTTATCAATCATAGTACGCAGTAATATGGTCCAAGGACGAACTCTCCCGCTAGGGTAATATAGGGGTAGATCTCGCATATTAATCCATGTCAATGAATCACACTCATCCTTATTCTCAATTATTTTTTTATAATCGTTTTTATACCACCAATCAGGATCACAATATCTTATATATTTTTCTCGATGCGGACAATCTGAGCCAGTCGGGAAATAAAAATTTGAACAAACTATAAGCAGCTTTTTCATTCCATAGTTCTTCCCTACTTTTGGTATCATTTGGGGGTATTGTTTGTAAAACGCTATTCCCTCAAGTTTCTTTTCTAATTCAATATCCATTTTCTATGATAGTCCATATATTAAATACTCATCAACCATTAAACTACCTTACAATTAACCGTTCTTATCTTTGAGTTAGCCGTATCTAGTTTTCACCTCAGATACAAGATATTCCATTGGCCTATTGCCTTTAATAGAGTTGCAGTTGCCACACAATAGTTGTAAGTTATCTTTAATATCTTGTCCACCTTTTGATTGTGGCAGTATATGATCTAATGTCATATTTTGTATTTGGAAATGATTTTTACAACCCTTACATATGCCAGCTTGAACTCCATATAAAGTATGTTTGTACTCTTTGGGGTTAATTATTGTTTTCTTATTATCTGTTCGTGCAGGAATATCTCTTCTATCAATTATCCCATCCCAAGCGTTTTTAGTATACAAATTCTCTTCTGCTTTCAGTCGATCCTTGATAAGATTTAATGCTACATCCGATATATCTATTCCTATCCATTTTCTATTTAATCTTTCAGCAGCTACCATTGCAGTAGCACATCCACAGAACGGGTCTAATATTACATCACCTTCATTACTACTTGCTTTAATAATCCTTTCTAACAACATCAATGGTTTTTGAGTGGGATAACCAGTGCTTTCCTTCGAGTTACCTTTTAATGGCGGAACATATATCCAACTTTCAGGAAACTTCCCTTTTTTGTTTAATTCTACATTGCCAATGGCAACCTTACTCGCATTGGCACTATAACCGTCTCTATCTATACTGGATTGTGCATATGGTTGTCTTATATCATCAGAATTGAATGTCCATGTTTTACCTTTGGAATACCAGAAAATAGTATCATGAACCCTAGATAATTGACGCTGTTTTGGTGCTGATGGTCTGCTATAACACCAAATAACTTCATTCCTGTAATTACTTTCTCCGAATATACAATCAAGTAGTAGTTTGAGGCTATGGCTCATTGTAGGGTCGCAATGCAGATAGATTGATCCTGTAGGTTTAAGTACTCTATGCATCTCTAGTAATCTCATAGCCATAAAAACTAAATAAGATTTATCTCCCTTCCCGCCTACAACACCAATAGCATTTATCAGTTCCATTAAATTAGGATTATATTCTGATAATTGCCCTATCCAAGCTAAATCAATATCGTCTAGCGTCCAAGCATCTTTAAAGCTAGCTCCAGCTGCTTTACTACCTATAGGTGCAGAATAACTCCTGTTTGAATTGAAAGGTGGGTCAAGATAAATTAGATCAACGCATTCATTATTTAATCCTCTTAAAATATCAAGATTATCATAGATAAAAAGTGATCTGTTTTTTATATTCAAACTAGCCATAGATATTGATATTTTACCCTATTACTCCCATCTATGAGGGGATGTTATTGATGGGTTATTTGGGGATGGGGATCCATTCTTTCAGGGATGATGCTTCTGCCATGGCGGCTATCATCTTTTGTGCTTGGACTCCTAGGGCTAGGTCTGCTATTGGTTTGGCTTGTTTGTCTACTATGGAGCGGAGGAATGCTCCTGCTTGGACAGTGACGAAGTCATTGAAGCTCATGCCGTGGCCTGGGGCTGGGCAGAAGTATTTGTAGTATTTGTGTTCTGGTCCTATGCTCACT
>VSKW01002846.1_pt1 | contig 17709 bp, 9 predicted proteins | sample 4798611 | NCBI WGS metagenome assembly VSKW01 (sample SAMN12179536, study PRJNA552185) | sponge metagenome | biome: deep-sea hydrothermal plumes; feature: spots directly above weak diffusing fluid; material: sea water; isolation source: sponge from the Crane site of a hydrothermal vent ...
CCCTTTGATGTCAATGCTCTATATGTCTTCTATCACGATGGCTGGGGTGCCTTGCCAGAAGATGGCAGCCGTGAGCTTAAACCAGAGGTCTTAAAAGTGGCAGCAAAAATCTACAAGCAGACGCTTCTTTACCATCGCCAGCTTAAGGAGTGCCCTAAAATCACAACTGCGTTATATGATGGAGGTGCAGGAGCTGGCTGGGGCTGGGATGCTGGAACACAAGATAAGAACTCTTCTAAAAAAACTAATAAGTCCAAAGGTAAATCAAACAATCAACAAGGATGGTTTTAAAGGATATTTAAGATATACGCTTATATAAGTGTAAGATATACACATAGAGTTAACCTAACAACATAAACGAGGCAAGTAATGCAAAGAAACCAGCTACTGAAGATATTTAAGGATCATTATATGAGCAATCTCCCTCATGGAAGTTCTGAAACATCTGCACCTGACAAATCAGCAATGACATCCTTATTTGAACATACTTTAAGGACACAAGCTAAGTCCCCCAACCTTAAGACCTATACTCAGGGACGCCAGACCTATATTGATTTATCTTGTGCCAATATGCCGTTCACTGTTGCATCTTTACTGAACTTATTAAGTGCCAGAGGCATACATGTTTATTCGCAACAGAATTTCATGATGGATGTCACTTTTTCTAGTAGCAAACTACTAGCATTTAATGGCGATAATAGAATCATAGTCCTACGTTTGGCAGTGGAGTTTTTATCGGACGAAGAAAGACGAGAACTTGAAAAGCAAATACTCAATCTTTGCGGACAAGTTGGTAAAGTTACTGGTGATTGGCAAGCAATCATTGGTCAAGTTGAGCAATCCATCCAAGATTATACGGATAATCAAACTAGCAAAATAGATATTCAGAATGAACGCAAGCTAAAATTCATTGACTGGTTAAGCAATAATAAATGTTTGTTCTTGGGCTATGGCAAATACACAAGTCCAGCAGTTGGTGGCAAAGCAGCTGGTGGAGCCAGCAAGGTCTTGACAGCCAAACCCCTTGGTCTAAACAAATCAACTAACAAAGGTATGGAGAATCTAGACAAGGTTATGGCAAGCATACCAGCTCAAGAGGGAATAGATTTTTTCAAACTACCAGTTATGTCACCTGTCCACCGCCGGGTCTACATTCATTGCATATCCATCGGTATCAAAACCTCTGGTAAAAGCCCTAAAATAGAGGAGCATAGATTTTTATTACTATATTCATTTGACTTTTTCTCTTGTGCTCTTAGCGAGATACCCTACATAAGAGAGGGCTTCCAGCGACAACTGGATCGTCTGAAGATCCAGCCCAACACCTATAAATGGCGACTGTTACGTTACGCACTTGCTTCTTATCCGCGTGATGAAATATTGCAGATAATAGAAGACAAAGCATTCAACTCTCTCACTGAAAGAATGATGTCAGCGTTTTCATCAACCTCCTTTCGCAACATGGTTTATTATGATAAGCGAAAACTCTTCATCAATAATATCATACTTGCTCCACGTGAGGACTATAACACCGATGTGCGTAGAGGATTTGAAAAGGTCATAAAAAATGAAATGAATGTTGATGATGGAGAGTTCAATGTGCTCTTCTCCGAAGAGCGGCTGGCACGAGTGTTCTTAAGTTTTCCCCTCAGTGACGACTCCCCTCTCAATGCCAACACCAAGCAACTAGAGGAGGACATCGCAGAAGTAGGAGTGAGTTGGAAGCATGAGCTACGTCTGGCACTTCTAGAAAAGTTTGGCGACCAAGAGGGCATAGCCCTATACAAGAACTATGCTGATATTTTTGGCACTTCCTATCGGGAGAGATTTAGTGGCGAACAAGCAGCCGAGGATGTCAAGAAGATTATTGCCATTGGCAGTGGGGAGCAACAGGTTGATATTAATCTACTGCCTAAAAAAATAGGCGGGTATTATAAATTACGTTTGATTGGTGCGAGATCCTCTGCATCTTTATCCCACCTTGTGCATATTTTAGAACATGCTGGTGCTGAGCCCATCACATCTCGCCCATATTTCTTTTACCCTTGTGGCGATCTAGATGGTAAGGGTGGTATAAATCAGGAAATTCGCCTCATAGAATTCAACTTGCGTATCAAGGGGAAAGCCAAGGGAAATACCAAAGACGGCAATATTACAACAGAACCAGATGCCAAGTACTTCAAACGTGCCTTAGAAGAAACCTTGTCCGCAGTATATTGTGGTGTGGCAGAAGATGATGAATTCAATGGACTAGCTATTAGCATTGCTATGTCAAGCAGCGACATTATGTTATTGAGGGCTTGGGCTAATTATCTGGCACAAGTACAGACAGCATTTCCTCGTGCCTATATCAAAGATACCCTGTGTACTTATCCGCATTGTGCTGAACTATTGGTAACAATGTTTAAACAAAAATTTGCTACTGGTAATAGCACAGGGAAAGGTAAAAAACCTGAACGTTTGCTTGTCCAACTTGATGCTTTACTTGAGGATGTTCCATCTCTTGAACAAGAACAAATACTTCGCAACATAAGTGAATTGATTGGTTCAATAGTGCGGAGTAATTTCCACCAACTAGATGCCCCAAATTTGAATGAAATGGGAGCGCAAGAAGACGCCAAGTATGTGACATTCAAAATTCAGCCGAACAAATTATCTTTTACCGATGGCAAACAACCGCGCACTGAAATATTTGTTTATTCATCCGACTTTGAAGGAGTGCACTTGAGAGACGGACCTTTAGCCCGCGGTGGTATCCGCTGGTCCGACAAAAGAGCAGGATATCGCAATGAAGTGTATCAGCTAGTCAAAGCACAAATAGTCAAAAACGCCATAATAGTCCCCACTGGTGCCAAAGGCGGATTCTATATCAAAAACACCACCAAGAATATCCGCCAAATCTACTCTGTTTTTATAGGTGCCTTATTGGACCTAACCGATAATTACATTGGCGGCAAATTAGTCAAGCCCAAGGGCGGAAACATCTATGATGCCCCAGACCCTTATCTAGTCGTTGCCCCGGACAAAGGCACAGCTGATTTGTCAGATCTCGCTAATGAAATATCTGCTCGCCGCAACTTCTGGATGACTGATGCATTTGCCTCCAGTGGTTCCAGTGGCTACAGCCATAAAGACATGGGCATAACAGCCCGCGGTGCTTGGGAGGCAGTGCGGCGCAGTTTTGCTGAACTAGGAATTGACGCCAACAAAGACCCGATTGAAGTGATGGGAGTGGGGGACATGTCGGGAGACGTTTTTGGCAATGGAATGTTGCTGTCACGCAATATGAAATTAATATGTGCGTTTAATCACCTAAATATATTCATTGATCCAAGCCCTAATCCGCAAAAATCATTTGCCGAGAGACAAAGATTATTCCGCAAGTCCAGATCCACTTGGCAGGATTTTAGTAAATCCGCAATGTCACCTAATGGGGCAATTTTTAGCCGCTCTGCCAAGAGCATAAAACTTAACCCCGCCATTCAAGAGAAATTTGGTATCAAAGATTCATCCATCAGCCCTGATAATCTTATCAAGCATATACTACAGTCGCCAGCTGATTTATTATGGTTTGGTGGCATAGGCACTTATGTCAAAGGCACTAAAGAAACCAGTGCCGATGTCAAGGATCTACCCAATGACAAAATCAGAGTTAATGGTAGCGAACTACAAGTCAAGGTCATAGGCGAAGGAGCCAACCTTGGAGCTACCTTACAAGGACGCATTGAGTTTGATCGGAGTGGCGGCAGAGTAGCAACCGACTCCAATGATAATAGCGGTGGAGTCCATTGCTCCGACAAGGAAGTCAACATCAAGATAATGCTATCTGTCCTACAGGATAAGGGCAAGCTCAGTAGTTCGGCTCGCGAGAAATTGCTACGGGCAATGACAGATGATGTATCGGAAGGAGTCCTCACAGAAAACATAGCTCAGAACTTGGCATTGAGTATGGAAAAAAATAATGCAGTGGAATTGTTCAATAGACATAAACGACTGACATTGACATTAGATGCGGCAAGTGACATGGGGCTTTCTATGGAAGAGAACTCAGATTCCCTTACCAGACCACAACTAGCTAATCTATTCGGTGCCCTGAAAAACAAACTCAAAGAAGAATTGGAACATAACGCCTTAACCCATGACGAGCATACATTGAAGTTATTGCGTGATTACTTTCCACCCCAACTCAGCAAGTTAGCTGGAGCATCTATCCGCCAGCACTTCCTGTCAGAGCAAATTGTCAACATCCAAGCCATCAACCGCATAGTCGATCACTTGGGCTTGGCATTTTGGAGTGACTTAATTGAAGACGGATTAGAATATCTTCCCGAGTTGGTATCAGTGTTCTTAAGATTGGATGAGATTTTCTCATTCACCAAAGTTCTTGAATCCTTATCGGCACATCCTAGCCATTACCCCCAACGCCTCCCCGAGATCCTCCAGATTAGAAGTATATTCATTGGCATGCTCAAGCAGTTGATGGATGGAAGCATGGGAGGTATGCCCCACAAACACAAGCTAAAAGTTCTACAAGTATTAGCCGACTATCTTGCCAAAAGTGCTAAGACAAAAACAACTGCCAAAATCACCAACGCTGCCCACCTACTTAAGAGTCAGGTTGATGCATTAATGTCTGGTGACAAGTTCCTCTTAGCAGCAATGCTATCCATGCACTCATCTCTCAAAATAGTATCTGATGGAGAGAACCTGATAATGGAACTAATAGAAGGACTGGATAAAACCCTATCGCTGGATGAACTAATTGGCGGCAATATTGCCGATGTAGAATACTGGCAGAGAAAGGGACGCGAGGCAATAAGAGAAGACATATTACTACAACGCCAAAGAATATTAGAGAAGTTATTGGCGACATCTATCAAAGCCAAGAGTGTCAAGGACGCATTAGACAAATGGCACGCAGACAATGAACTCACCATAGCATCCTACAAGTCCTGCATCAAAGAGTTCTCCGCCTCCCAAGAAATCGGCTCCATGGCCTATCTTGCATCCATCCTCCGCAAACTGTAACCCACACCTTCACTAACGGATAATCCAACCCCTCCTAAAACCTAACCACCGAGCTTTCGCCTGCTCACGGCCCATTCCCATATATGGGCAAGTGTCATAATATCCTATATACAGGTTATATTCTACGTCATTTCCCTTGCTTGGTTATTCCTGCCGTGCATACCAACTCCATATGTGTTTTAATACCGGTTTCACCAGTATATTCTCTAATCCTTCTATACCAGATAGATCTAAAACTAACTTACTGTTACTCTCGTAACGAAATTTTTATGTGAACTCTTTACACTATCAAGTTTATTTTTCAACCTCGTTAATTCTTCTGGTGTATTATTGAACCAATCTGTAGACCATATTCTATAGATATTCCATCCATTACTTTCTAATATTTCCTGCCGCCCTCTATCTCTTTCTCGAGCATATTTCTGGCTATGATATTTAGCACCATCACATTCAACACCAAGAATGTAATCATCTCCGCAATCAGGATGCTTAATCCCTATGTCAATAGAATAACCGGATGAACCAACTTGAGGAACAGCTTGATAACCCATATTATTAATCTCATCAATAATCCATTCTTCAAAATAACTATCAGGTTCGCCACCAGCATCCTTAATGGTCTCTGGCAGTTTTTTAGTTTCAGAATATTCAAGCCATTGTTTTAACATATTAGCTCCCAAATTCTTGTGATTAGTTATATCGCTTGGCTTAAGAGATGTAAAAGTAACTATTCTATACTTGGATCTAGAAAACAATACATTTAACCTTCGTGTACCAGCATCTCCATTAATTGGACCAAAATTTTGTCGAACTTTTCCACCCTCATCAGGTCCATAGACAGTGCTGATGAATATCACGTCTCTTTCATCTCCTTGAACATTCTCAAGGTTTTTAATGAAGAAACATTCTAACCCTCTATCAGCTTCTTCCCACTTTTCTAGATAGGATTCAACTTTATGATCCCTGTTTTCGCTACGGGTTTGATCAAATATATTTTCAATGAGCTCTTTCTGCTTTATGTTTAGAGCAACCACTCCTAATGACCTATCTGGTGTTGACTTCATAAAGTTAATAATTTCTTTAACTACTTCTTCTGCCTCTATCTCATTCACGGAACTTGCATATACGCCTTCAACTTTTGTTAAGCTCACCCCTGCTTCCTCCTCTGTTTCAACTGGAGAAGGAGATACTCTTAATTTACCTCCATACATGGTATTATTTGAAAAGTTTATAAGACCATGGTGCTTGGACCTGTAATGCCATAGCAGCTGACGTTTAGGGCGAAAAGCCTTATTAGCAACAGACAGTATAGATTCATCATCTATCCTGTCTGCCTCATCGTCATCAATATTTGAACTTCTCATAAAGAATGATGTGGGAGGTAGTTGATTAGTATCGCCAACTATTATGCATTGTTTGCATCTAGCTAATGCTCCAAGAGCATGTGCTGGAATCATTTGTGATGCCTCATCTATAATACATAGATCAAAAAAATTATCTTCCGGAGGTAAATAGTTTGCAACAGCTAAAGGAGACATCATCCAACAAGGTTTAAGCTCCTGCAAAGATTTACCAGCATTATTAACTAATGTTCGGACTGATACAAATCTTTTCTTTTTGTTGATCTCATGTTCAATTAACCCCATCTCAGTATAATCTTTAACTTTACCTTGGTTATTTCCTGCGATATATCTTACTTGCCGTATTAATTTTTGACGTAAAAGCAATGTGTTCTGGTTAATAATTTCATCGTCTAAGTGTCCTAATTTGTTCTGGAGTTTATGGATTCTTTCACCACTATACAATGATAGTATTTTTTGTATATTACCATCAGTATAGACATCCCTAAGTATAACTTGGTATAAGATTGCTTCAATAATTTCAGGAAGATCTTGATAATTACCCCTATTTTCTTTTATTAAATGGATTAACCAAGCTAAAGGGTTTTTCTCTAACTCAATTTGTTTGTTTAAAAACTTAAGGTTTAATTCTAATCCTTTTTTATCGATAGATGCTTTATGCAAATAATCTGCTATCTCAGAAAAATTATTACCCTGAAGCAAGTTATCTGTCTTAATTTTTTTGTTATCTAATTCACTAGTAATATCATGGATACTTTCTTCATTACTGAAAATAGATTTCACCTTATTCCCTATTTCCTCTAATCTATTGTGAGCAACAGCTGTAAAAAGTATATTATATATTGGACTCTTATCTTGAGAATTATTCTGTCTCCTGCATATGATATTGGCAATCTTTATTTCTTTGTTAAAAATTTCATAATCGGTTTCTATGCCTTTAAAGTAATCTTTAAAAATATCTTTAATTTTAATATCTTGCTTAATAGTATTTTCGGCTTTATCCAAAGCTATCTTAATATTAGATATCAAATCTGCTAACTTGGAACGATCATTAAAATCTCCCACCCCACCGACATCTTCTAGAGGAGGTAAACTTAAGAGTAAAGAAACATCTTCTGATATTAATAATTTACGCAAATCATTATTTATAATTCCCTTAAGGTCTAAATCAATACTTTTATAAAAATCTCTCAACTTCATAAGTTTGTCTAGAGAATCTAGGTTAGGCATCATGCTTGTAGATAATATCTCTTGCATTTCGTTATCATATACTCCATATTTTTTAAACCAATCTATAAAAATAGCTAAATCCTTAGTTGATTGAGGATATTCAAACTTACCTTCCACAGATATTTTTTTGCAAATACTTCTAGCTCTGATATATGTAGGGGATAGGAATGAAAAAAAGTTACGGTTTTGCAAGGATACGAGAGCATTGTCCAATGAGTTATTAAACTTTATATCTTGATTAAACTTAATTCTATCTGAGTGCTTTTTATGGATTTTTATTATTATTTCTATTTTGTTGATAAGCGAATCTAATGAATTAATTATTTCTTCTTCAATCTTGGAAGGGCGTAGCGATAAAACATCTTTACCAGCTTTGAATACTATTTCTCTAGCAACAATCATGTCTTTCACCTTAACATCCGCGCATCCTTTATTTTTGACTAAATGTTCAATATCATCAAAATACTTCTCGCAGATTTCTTTAAATTTTTTAATGGCTTCACAGTCACTAATGAATTTATTTACTAGAGATAGAGAATCTTCTGCCGCTATCTCTTTGATGAAATCCTTATTCAACTTTAGTTTCTTATTCAGTAATATTTGTATAAAGCGTCTAAGGTTATTCTTTTCTTGGTGGATATATTTATCGCTAAAGCCATACTTCGTGAGATCTTCATATAGTTTTGAGAGATCGCTATAAACATTTGATAAATCTTGCGTAAGGTCAGATATCTCATCTATAATAAATTTATTCGGATTTCGCTTACTCTGCCTCTGCCCCTGCCAAAAAACTTGAGCTGCAATTACCGAATCTTCCAACTCTTTGAGATCATTACATTGATCTCTTTGTGTTTTAATTTCTGTCTTTGAAAAAATGTTTATATCATTTTCAGAATTGTTGTAAGCACGGAATATTTCAGGATTGGTTTCAGCTATGTCATGTAGAGCGATATTTTTGGTTAATATTTCATGAACCTTCATGCTAGTATTTTTATATTCGCTACGTAGGGTTTGACAATATAGATCTAGATCTTGTTTAACTTGTTCAAAATCCTTTATTAATTCTGTATGGGTATCCTGATCTTTAGATTGACTCATTTCCATCCTCTGATATATAGATTTAATAACTTCTTCTCTGCTTGCTCTTTTGGCTTGGAGAGGTAAAGCGAATTCACCCAATCCAACAGAATCCAGACGGTTCTTAACTACTTCAAGTGCTGCCATCTTTTCAGCTACAAACAGAACCTTTTTACCTTGACCGAGAGTTGCAGCAATGATATTAACAATGGTGTCTGATTTGCCAGTTCCTGGAGGCCCCTCAATAGCCAAATTAGAACCTTTCATTGATTCTTGTATAACGGCAAATTGAGATGGATCTACTTTCTTGACAGGTGCAAAAAACTCTGGGCTATGATGTTCTAAATTAGAAAAATCATCTTCATAAGGGCTAGGGACATTATTCCCACCGGCATTTTCACCAAATATAGTATTAATTATTTTTCTACTAGCTATATCTTGCTTGCTGGGATCTAGATCATGATACATTGCCATTGAGTGAGAAGGGAAAACACCAAAAACTATTTGCCTAGAGAAGCTAACATCTAGTATATCCTTCATACCTACAAGATATTTTTCTAATGCGTTAAAATATTTTTCTAAGTCGTAATATCCACTATCACCATCCTCCTCCTCTATTAAAAAATCTTCTATTTCAGGTAATGATTCTTGATTAAAATCATTTTGCAGTTTTAAGTTAAATACAAGATTGACTGCTATCTTTTCGCCAGTTCCAGAAACTTTGAACTTTGTTGCTCTTTTGTTTTTTTCTTTTTCTATGATAACTGGTAGAAGTAAAAGAGGGGCAATTCTATATTTATCGTTACTAGGGTCTTTCCACTTTAAGAAACCGAAGGCAAGTTTTAATACATTAATACCAGTTTCATTGGCCCACTCATCTGATTTAGATTTAAGTTTACGTAGCTTCTTGTCTAAATTATCGGAGAAAAATAATGTTTGCAGTAAAGTATCACTATGTCTGTTATCTTCTACATCCACCTCCGCTGGAGGAAGTTCATAAGAACAATTAATCTTATTATTTGTTGCCCATTCTTGTGCCATTTGTTCATCTGTTTTTTTGCCTTGATTAGATTTATCCTGCGTTGATTCATCTTGTGTTGACGGTAACGGAGGTAGAGATTTAAACTCCATCTTTTTCTCTTGAGATATACGTTCATATACCTGTTGAGGTTGTTCATCAACTAAGTTGATAAAAGAAAGAGATTTATAGCTTAATTTAGTATCCACTAGAGGATTCCTTGCGCTAAGTTCAAGCAAGTCCTCACGCTTACGTTCAATGCTATCTTTTATTGTCATTATCTTATTTAGCTTTAATTATTATCGTGACGACTAATTGTTATATAGCTACTTGCTATTCTTGACATTAATCTTTCAAAATCTTTTTTGAACAGTATCTTAACGCCTTTCTCTTTGGCGTATTCTTCTATTTCCTGATTATCAGCTCTTTTGGCTTTTGTGATTAATACCATTTTTTCTATGAGTTGAGCATGACCTTCTTTTTCTGAAAAATACTTATCGGCTTTAGAGATTTGGTCTATTGCATCCATTGAGACATCTCCTTCATGATCCTTGACCTGAACTGCAATCAAATATTCCAGGTCTACATCAATAGGGTTAGGTAGATAGATTAGTAAGTCCGCTCCATGGTTATACTCCACTTTGTTAGAAGTTGTCTCTACCCTGAATCCAGCGGTAGTGTCAGCTAATCGGTCTAGGCCTGTTTTGATTCCCGCTTCCCACTCAGCTGCATTATAATATCCTTGGACCTTGTCAAGCATTTTATTTAAAAGCTCATCATCAAATACTTTCTGGAACGCTGTGTTTATAGCATAATTTAGTTTGCCTTCTCCATGTACTACATTATCCAGTTCTTCTTCCTTGGCTTTTAAAATTACATCAATGTATTCAGCATAGTTGGAAGTATTCCAAAATCTTCTTTGGCATTTCAATGTTTTTCTAATCTCTCCATGAACTATGTGGCTATTAGTATGAAACTCGCGTATATATTCCACTGGGAATACATGTTTATAATCATCCTCGCCTTCCAGTTTTTCAAATTTATAGTTCTCACTCCAATCTTGAGTTGCCCTAACTATTGCAACTTTATGCCAAGCAACTGGATGAGGGATGGTGACTAATAAAAGATCATCTTTTTTAACCTTCCTAAACATCGGTAGATTCTTTCTAGCACCATAGTCCTCAGCACCTTTCTCATTTTTGTCAAGTTTACGTAAATCTTGACCATCAAGCCAGCCCCACCCTTGTCTTAATCGACCATCTTTCATTTCATAGTATAGCTTCTCTACATGACTTGTGCGAAAGCCCCAATAGTTTATATTTGTTGTCATATCTGATTATTCCTTTTTTAATTAAGTATTGGGATGTATCTTCCCATAAGTTTTTATTATAATCTGTTTGAGAAGAATTAATTAGTAAAACACTTGAAAAAATAATATCCATCCCCATATATAAGTTATGAGATACATTTTTATTGTCTATATGTACAACTATGCAAAAGAAGCAAGCTATGCAAGACCCTAAACGCCAGCAGAAGATATTAGTTGATACTAATGTTATTAGTCATATTGCGGCAATACCAAGTGACAAGCATTCTAAAAAGATAAAAAGTTTTCAAAGAGCATCAAAGAAATGGTGGAACTCCATTCAGAAATTTCAAGAGTTTGAGTTAGTTATATCTGAAACTATTTGGGATGAACTATCACATGGAGAGGGAGATGATGCAAAAAGATGTCAAGAGGCAGTAGAAGGAATTAGGATACTCCCAAGCACTCCAGAAATTAAAAAGTTTGCTGATGGCTTGGTTAATAGTGGTATTTTTAGGAAAAAATCCTTCAAAGATGCTTCAATTGCCGCAACTGGATGTTTCTATAAGATTGATTATATTGTGACCTACAATATGAAAGATCTGGCTAACCCTAAGAGTCAAAGAAATCTTAATATTGCAGCTGATAAACTTAGTTACGGGAGACCTAAATTAGGCACTCCAGATGAGTTTAGAACTAATCATTCAAAACCAATTAGCTCTAAACTTGGTCCTTACAATGTCGCAGATAAGAGTTCAAATTATGGAGAAATGCCTTATAATATGAATGTTATGAAAGATAAAGAATATAAAGAGTATCAAGAACCAACCTTTACAGAAGAACAATGGCTGAAGATACAGGAGATAGAATCCTCGCCAATATTTCAAAAGTGCCAGAAGATCAGCGAAGAGATTTGTGCCAAATACGACTATGATATTAATAAGTATTTTGATGATCTTATGGCAAGACCAAGAATTCCTGGTAAGAAATATGTCGAGATACCCACTGAGCATGATAGGGCAAGGTGGGCGAAAGAGAGGATGGCGGAACGAGAAGCTGAGAAGTTAGCCGATGCCAAGAAAGCTAAAGAGGTTACAGGGCATAAAGAATATGAAGAACCAACTTTTACAGAAGAACAATGGCTGAAAGAATGTGAGGCAAGGATAGCAGCTGAGAAATTAGCGCTAATAAAACTTAAGGGAAAACTTAAGGCAAATAAAGAATCCACTAAGAAGAGAGTTGTTTCCTAAAGTGCTTTAATGTAAATGTTATGACAAAACCAGAAATTACAGATATGCATGACCCTAAACGCCAGCAGAAGATATTAGTTGATACTAATGTTATTAGTCATATTGCGGCAATACCAAGTGACAAGCATTCTAAAAAGATAAAAAGTTTTCAAAGGGCATCAAAGAAGTGGTGGAATTCCATTCAGGAATTTCAAGAGTTTGAGTTAGTTATATCTGCAACTATTTGGGAGGAACTATCCCATGGAGGAGGGGATGATGCTAAAAGATGTCAAGATGTAGTTAAAGGAATTATTATACTTCCAAGCACCCCAGAAATTGAAAAATTTGCTGATGACTTGGTTGATGAGAATATTTTTAAGGAAAAATCTTTCAAAGATGCTCTAATTGCTGCAACTGGATGTTTCTATGATATTGATTATATAGTGAGCTATAATATGAAAGATTTGTCTAATCCTAAGAAGCAAGAAGAGCTTGAAATTGCAGCTGATAAAATTAGTTACGAGGCACCTAAATTATGCACTCCAGATGAGTTTAGAGCTAATGATTCAAAATCAACTAGCTCTAAATCTGCCCCTTATCATGTCCAAGATAAGAGTTCAAATTATGGAGAAATATCCTATAATATGAATGTTAAAGAGCGTAAAGAGTATCAAGAACCAACCTTTACAGAAGAACAATGGCTGAAGATACAGGAGATAGAATCCTCTCCAATATTTCAAAAGTGCCAGAAGATCAGCGAAGAGATTTGTGCCAAATACGACTATGATATTCATAAGTATTTTGAAGCAATTAGGGCTATGCCAAGAGTTCCTGGAATGAAATATGCAGAGGTACCCAGTGAGCAGGATAGGGCAAGGGTAGCGAGAAAGGTAAGGGCGAAAATAGAAGCTAAAAAGTTAGCCGCTGCCAAGAAAGCTAAAGAGGATCCAGGACCTAAAGAATATGAAGCACCAACCTATACAGAAGAACAATGGCTGAAGATACAAGAGATAGAAAAATCTCCAATAGTTGAGGAGTGTCGTCAGATACGTCTTAAGCTCTTGGCGGAGCATGACTATGATATTCATAAGCTTGGTGAAGCGATTAGGGCAAAACCCAGAGTTCCTGGTATGAAATATGCTGAGATACCTCCCCCTAATCCTAAGATAGAGGAAGCAGCAAGAAAACTTGAGGCAAAGTATGGTTCTAGAGCCGAGTTAAGGAAAAGACATAGATTGCTGGCAAGAAAGACCATCAGAAAACAAATCACAGATAAAAAATGGCTAAAAGAGTGCGAGGCACGGATAGCAGCTGAGAAGGTGGCAGCAAGAAAACTTAAGAGAGAGCTTAAGGCAAATAAAGAGGCCTCTAATAAGAGAGTTGTTTCCTAAAGTCCTTTAATGTGGTTGTTATAAAAAAATAAGAATCTCCAGAAAGTTTAGAGATATGGAAGAATTTCCAGTTCCTGAACTCTGCAGCGGGCGCCCCCTATCTTATATAATAATACTTATATAAGACATCTTATATAATAATACTTATATAATACACCTATGGCAATTGATCAAGAGAAACTAGCGGAGTTGATGACTTTGTCTCGCTTACATATAGGCGAGGAGTCGTCTGCGGAGTTCAAGCAGGACCTAACCAATATTCTGGGGTTATTGGAAGAGCTTAAGCTTACAGATACAAAAGGAGTGGAGCCCTTGACTAATCCTCATGATGCTAGTCAGTTCTTACGCACGGATAGTGTTACAGAAGATAATCAAAGGGAGTCGCTTATAAAGAATGCTCCTGAGTCAGAGTCGGGCTTGTATTTGGTTCCACAGGTGGTGGATAATTAAATCCCTCTCTAAAATAGATACCCAGCCCTGAGTAATCCCCAACTAAACTCCAAGTAACCCCAAGTAACCCCAAATAACCCCAAGTAACCCCCAGCTAAATAATGACTTCACCAGTAATATCTGATCCCATTAGTAAATATGGTTCCTTGGCTAATATAGCATCTGCTTTGGCTAACAAAGAGGTGACGGCGGCGGAGCTTAGCCAGAGTTGCTATGAGAATATCCAGAGAGTTCAAGAAGAATATAATATATTCATCAGCATAAGTGAGCAAGAGCAGTTTGCTAAACAAGCACAGGAGGCGGATGCTCTTGATAAAAAGCCCAGCCCATTAAGTGGTATTCCCTATGCATTGAAAGATATATTCTGTACCAAAGATACCAAAACTTCTTGTGGTTCTAAGATGTTGGATAACTTTGTCGCTCCTTATAATGCCACTGTGGTTGATAAACTCAACGCAGCTCATGGGGTGATGATGGGCAAGACCAACATGGATGAGTTTGCCATGGGTTCGTCCAACGAGCATAGCTACTATGGAGCAGTTGGTAATCCTTGGGATAAAAGCAGAGTAACTGGCGGTTCATCTGGTGGTTCGGCAGCAGCAGTTGCATCTAGGGTGGTGCCTTATGCTTTGGGGACTGATACTGGGGGGTCTGTCAGGCAGCCAGCAGCATTTTGTGGGATTACTGGATTCAAGCCAACTTATGGCAGGGTCTCTCGCTATGGGATGATTGCTTATGCTTCAAGTTTGGATCAGGCGGGGATATTCTCCATAAGTGCTGAAGATGCCGCTTATGTTTTGCAGGCAATCAGTGGTAATGATAAGAAGGACTCCACCAGTGCTGACAGAGAGGTGCCAGATTATATTGCTAGTATCAAAGCACAAAAAGACAAAGGCATGAAGGGTTTGAAAGTGGGTGTCGCTAAAGAATTCACCGATGATAAACTTGACGGGCAAATCAAGCAGCTTCTAGATGCTATGTTGGATACTCTGCGGCAAGAAGGTGCAGAAATTGTGCCAATAACTCTGCCCAACTTGGTAAGATCCATTCCTTGCTACTACACTATTAGTTTGGCTGAGGCGTCTGCCAATTTGGCTCGCTATGATGGAGTGCGTTATGGTCATAGGTCTAAAGACGCTAAAGATATTCACGACCTTTATGTGAACTCACGTAGTGAGGGCTTCGGCGATGAGGTGAAGAAAAGAATTTTGCTGGGGACTTATGTGTTGACTACAGGATACTATGATGCCTACTATGTGCAGGCACAAAGAATTCGCCGCCTCATTAGAGATGATTTCAAGCAAGCATTCCAGAAGGTGGATGTTATTGCTGGTCCAGTAGCTCCGTCGCCGGCTTTCAAGATTGGTGAGAAGAGCGATCCCCTATCAATGTATCAGCAGGATATTTATACTGTGCCAGCAAACTTGGCTGGGTTGCCGGCTATATCCGTGCCTATGGGTTTCGTAGATGGGATGCCAGTAGGAGCACAACTTTTGGGTGATGACTTTGCCGAGGAGAGTATATTATCTGTTGCGTCAATTTATCAGCGACTAACTGACTGGCACACTAAGAAGCCACCGGTGGTAGAGGCATAGTTGCATCAATTGTTATTAGATATAATGGCAAATACATATACATATATAAGTAGATAGAATTAATTGAAGTATGACGGGTAATATGAATAAATGGGAAACAGTAATCGGGCTGGAGGTGCATGTGCAGCTAGCGACGAACTCTAAGATATTCTCTGGTGCCGCCACTACTTTTGGTGCCGAGCCGAATACTCAGGCCTGCGGGGTGGATTTAGCACTGCCGGGGACTTTACCTGTGGCTAATAATGATGCAATGATAATGGCGATTAAGTTTGGTTTAGCAGTGGGTGCCGAGATTGGTTTGTATAGTCAATTTGTGCGAAAGAGTTATTTTTATCCTGACTTGCCGAAGGGTTATCAAATATCTCAACTGGAACATCCCATAGTAGGTAAGGGCGAGATTACCATTGACCTGTCTGAGGACCTTAGCAAGACGATCGGTATTACGCGGGCACACTTGGAGGAGGATGCTGGTAAATCTCTGCATGAGGACTTTCACGGGATGAGCGGTATGGATTACAATCGGGCCGGCACTCCGTTGATGGAGATAGTGTCGGAACCAGAGTTGCGTTCAGCACCAGAGGCGGTTGCCTATCTCAAGGCAATTAATGTATTGGTGAAATATCTTGGCATATCTGATGGGAATCTTTCCCAAGGGTCTATGAGATGCGATGTCAATGTGTCTATTAGACAAGAGGGTGCGAAAGAATTTGGTGAAAGGGCGGAAATCAAGAATGTCAATTCCTATAGGTTTGTTGAGAAAGCCATAAACTATGAAGTGGCACGTCAGATTGACTTGTTGGAAAGCGGTAATAAAATAGTGCAGGAAACCCGCCTCTATGATGCAGAGAAAGATGAGACCAGGTCCATGAGAAGTAAGGAGGACGCACATGATTATCGTTACTTCCCAGATCCTGATCTATTGCCAGTGAGAATTAGCCAAGAACAAGTGGATAAAATCAGGAGTGAGATGGTGGAGTTGCCTGATGATAAAAGAGAAAGGTTTATCAAGGAATATGAGATAAGTGATTATAATGCTAGGTTGTTGGTGACGGAAAAAGAACTGGCAGATTACTTTGAACAGGTGCATAAAAAGTGTCAAGCTAGTGGGCTCGCTTGTAGCTGGGTCATAAGTGAATTGTTGGGGGCTTTGAACAAGTCAGGCAAGGAGATAACTGAGTCGCCAGTAACTTCTGGGACTCTGGGAGAGTTGCTACTAAGAATTAAGGACGGAACCATTTCTGGCAAGATAGCCAAGGATATTTTTCAAGAAGCGTGGAAGGCAGGCGAGGAAGGAGCTGAATCTGGCAATGCACAAGATATATCCATTGAAGAGATTATCAACAAGAAGGGGCTCAAACAAATCAGTGATGAAGGCGAGATAAAATCCATTGTGCAGAAAGTAGTTGAGGCAAACCCAACTCAGACAGAGGACTTCCGCCAAGGCAATGACAGATTACTTGGCTACTTTGTCGGACAGATTATGAAAGAGACCCAAGGCAAGGCAGATCCCAAGTTGGCAAATAAGTTGCTATTGGAGGAATTGAATAAATGACTTCTAAAAGAATGTTAGTATATCCTGGTTCTTTTGATCCGATGACTTTCGGCCACATTGATTTGTTGCATAGAGGGCTGCAGTTATTTGATGAGGTGATAGTTGCCATAGCAGCTGGCAACTCAGCATCAAACTATAGCGCCAAGAAGAACTTATTTACTCTTGCTGAACGTTTAGATTTAGTCCAACAGGTATTGATGGAAGAAGGGCTGGATACTAAGGTCAAAGCGGAAGGTTTTGATAACTTATTGGTCGATTTTATGCGTGAGAAGAAGGCAAGATTCTTGCTGCGTGGTCTTCGCACTGTGACTGACTTTGAGTTTGAGTTTCAACTGGCAAAAGCTAATCGCCTAATGTATCCGCAGATTGAGACGGTCTTCCTTATGCCTGATGAGGGTTTTGCTTATATTTCATCATCACTGGTGAGAGAAATAGCATTGCTGAAAGGGGATACTTCTAAGTTCGTGCCACC
>VSKW01023406.1_pt1 | contig 17680 bp, 31 predicted proteins | sample 4798611 | NCBI WGS metagenome assembly VSKW01 (sample SAMN12179536, study PRJNA552185) | sponge metagenome | biome: deep-sea hydrothermal plumes; feature: spots directly above weak diffusing fluid; material: sea water; isolation source: sponge from the Crane site of a hydrothermal vent ...
AAAACTCGCCTCTTCACCTTCAAGATATTCTTCTATCACAATACGCTGCCCTGCCTCGCCAAATTGATTATCCGTCAGCATGTCACAAATGGCATTGTTTGCCTCTGTGATATTCGCGGCAATGACAACGCCCTTCCCGGCTGCCAAACCATCTGCTTTAATCACAATCGGCATGGGCTTTGATTTGACATACGCCATGGCAGCGGCGGCTTCTGTAAACAGTGCATAGTCCGCAGTCGGTATTTGGTATTTTTGCATGAATGCCTTGCTAAATGATTTAGAGCCTTCCAACATCGCACAAGCCTTTGTTGGGCCAAAACATGTCAGCCCTGCTGCTTGAAAATCATCAACAATGCCAGCAACTAAAGGTGCCTCAGGGCCAATGATCGTCAATCCTATCGTTTCTTTTTCAGCAAACTGTTTGAGTGCATCAATATCTTCTGCTTTGATTGCTACATTTTCTACTTTAGACTCCATTGCCGTACCTGCATTGCCGGGCGCGACATAGATTTTATCTACTGCGTCTGATTGCGCACACTTCCAAGCCAAAGCATGTTCACGCCCACCACCACCAACGATTAATATTTTCATACAAGCACGCTTTAACTTATCAACAAGATTTATTTTTTATAACCATTCAACATTAGACAAACCGCTATTATTGAACTGCGCTCTCAAGATTGTTCAGTGTAGAAAATGACGCATGTCGGTCAAGACCATCGCAATACCATGCTGATTTGCCGCTGCAATCACTTCCTGATCTCGCTTTGAGCCACCAGGTTGGATCACCGCGACAATACCAGCTGCCGCTGCCGCATCAATATTATCTTGAAAAAGCAAAAAAGCATCCGATGCCATGACCGAGCCTGATATTTGAAAATTTGCATCCTTGGCTTTCATAGCTGCAATCTGCGTGCTGTAAACCCGACTCATCTGTCCTGCACCAATACCGATTGTTTGTTGATTTTTAGCATAAACAATCGCATTGGATTTGACATATTTAACCACCCGCCAAGCAAACAACAGATCAGCAAACATCTGTTCAGTCGGTTTACATGTTGTCACGATCTTCAGATCACGTTGATTGATAGTCGCAAAATCTTGATCTTGTACTAACAAACCGCCGCCGATTCGTTTCATATTTAATTGATGGCGGGCGGACTCTCGCCAACCAACTTGTAATAGGCGTAGATCAGGTTTGGTTTTGGTAATATCCAGGCATTCTGGCGCGACTTCAGGGGCAATAATAACCTCCACAAATTGCCTATCAATGATTGCTTTCGCCGTTGCCATATCTAATTTTTTATTGAATGCAATAATACCCCCAAAAGCTGATTGTGAGTCGCTTGCATACGCGCGCTCATAGGCTTGAAGCACCGTCTTGTCAGTGGCAACGCCGCAAGGATTGGCATGTTTCACAATCACACAAGTTGTCTCTGCAAATGATAAAGCACATTCTAGGGCGGCATCTGCATCGGCAATATTATTGTATGACAGTGGCTTGCCTTGCAACTGCTTGGCACTAGCTAAAGTGCCTGTAGCAGGATTCGGTTCGGTATAAAATGCTGCCGTCTGATGCGGATTTTCACCATAACGCAACGCTTGTTTTTTATTAAACTGAAAGGAATAAGTCAAGGGATAATCAACGGCTTGTTTTGATAAATCCAACGCCCCAAGAAAATTGGCTACATTCGCATCATAACGGGCAGTATGTGCAAATGCTTTTTGCGCTAAACGAAACCTGGTCTTGTCACCAATACTGGCATTATGCTCTTTTAGTTCAGCTAATACTGTCGCATAGTCTTCTTTATCAACAACGACCGTGACCGCCGCATGATTTTTAGCCGCCGAACGCAACATGGCGGGCCCGCCAATATCAATATTTTCTATCGCCTCTTCAAACGTGCAATCGGGATTGCTTGCTACCTGTTCAAATGGATATAAAGACACAATGAGCAGATCAATACGCTCAATGTTATGGTGCTGCATGATGGGATCATCAAGCCCACATCGCCCTAACAAAGCACCGTGGATCTTTGGATGTAAGGTCTTGACCCGACCATCCATCATTTCTGGAAAATCGGTATAATCAGATACCTCGCGCACGACAATATCATTGTCAGATAATAATTTTGCTGTCCCGCCTGTAGAAAGGATTTCAATCTCTAAAGCCTGTAATTCCTTACAGAGCTCAACAATTCCTGTTTTATCAGCAACACTGACTAATGCGCGTTTAACTTGCTTCATTAAGCACTTCTTATTCAATACTGTACTTTTTTAAGCGACTACGCAAAGTGGCACGATTGATCCCTAACATTTGGACTGCATGAGAAATATTATTTTTCTTATAATCCATAACAGCAGTAAAAAACGGCTGTTCAACTTGCTCAAGAAATAATGAATAAAGATTATTCGGTTCGTGACCATCTAGATCTTCAAAATAGTTTTCCATTACCGTTTTTATATTATCTTTTAGCCTTTTTGCATTCACATCATCACATTTAGCAACAGATTTTTTGTCAAGTCTTGGTTTATTCATGCTTCAAAATATGATCTTTGCAACAATGTTAGATGTTTTTTAAATTACTTTTTAAGCTACGGTTATAAATTGTGATCTTAAATTTGCTGATCCTGGTACTATCATAACCTATTCAAATTCTAATAACATAGAAAAACGGTCAAACGACACCGTCTGTTCTGATTATATATTTTAACAAAATTGATTATAAATGATTTCATTCATATTGAGGTTGATTTAAGATAGTGACATGAGTTGGTGGGGTAAAATAGTCGGCGGTGCCTTTGGTATGATGTTAGGTGGCCCTATCGGTGCAATGTTAGGGGCAACCATAGGTCATAACTTTGATAAAGGGCTGAATCATAGCGGCGGGCATTCTCAATCTGCTTTTGATGGGCAGGAGCGGATGCAAACCGTGTTTTATACGTCAACCTTTTCTATCATGGGCTATGTCTGTAAGGCTGACGGACAAGTGACTCAAAATGAAATCTCACTTGCCGAGCAAATCATGCGGCAAATGGATATTAATGCAGCTCAACGCAAAATAGCTATTCAGTTATTTGATGAAGGCAAAAAAGACGCTTTTCCATTTACTGAAGTCATGCAACAACTCAAACAAGAGATCGGTTCTCGCCAAAATCTGCGCCGTATGTTTCTTGAAATCCAGATCATGGCGGCTTATGCAGATGACATCATGCACCCTGCCGAATATGAAATCTTATTAACAATCTGCCAAATGTTGGGAATTTCTCAAGCGGAACTAGATCAACTGTGCGCAATGATTCGTGATATGGGTGACCATTCATCAACTGGAAAAAAAGAAGGCATCCCATTAAAACAGGCTTATACAATATTAGGGATTGATGAGACAGCAAACGCCAATGAGATCAAAAAAGCCTATCGGCGTTTAATCAACCAGCATCACCCAGACAAATTAGTGGCTAAAGGCTTACCCGAAGAAATGATGAAAGTTGCGACCCAACGCACTAGTGAAATTAGCAAGGCTTATGAAATTATCAAAGTAAAAAAAGGGTTTAAGTGAGCCACAATTTCAACCATCTTTGACATTATACTATGTTCGCAATAACATACAAACAGGCACTAAACTAGCGTAAAAAACAAGCATCAATGATGGGGCAAGAAAGATGTCAACGCTTTTATTCTAAACTGAAAACAGGTATTATTGCCCAATTTAATATAACTCTAATAGGTAATCAAAATGACTTTTGTCGTGACTGAAAGTTGCATAAAATGTAAATATACAGACTGTGTTGAAGTCTGCCCCGTGGACTGTTTCCATGAAGGACCTAATATGTTAGTCATTGATCCCGATGAGTGTATTGATTGCACTTTGTGCGAGCCAGAGTGCCCAGTGGAAGCGATTATGGCAGATGAAGATGTGCCAGAATCCATGCAATCGCTGATTGAAATCAATGCCGAATTATCAAGAGAATGGCCAGTGATCAGTCAAATGAAACCGGCACCCAAAGATGCTGATGAATGGAAAGAGAAAAAAGGAAAACTTGAATATTTAGAGCGATAAATCTAGGTTTTTTATCTACCAATCATTACTGAATGATCGGTGCGCAATAATAATTTTGAACAGCAATGGCGTTTAATCTTAAACGCCGAACAAATATCTGTATCTTATCGTTGCTTGATGACTAAACAGTCACGTCCTGTTTAACCTCTGCCCGATCCACTAATGACACGATTGCCATTGGTGCTTTATCGCCAGAACGAACACCACATTTAAGGATCCTTAGATAACCGCCAGGGCGATTTTTATAATGCGGGCCAATCTCATTAAATAATTTGGTAACAATCTGTCGGTTACGTAAACGAGAAAATGCTAAACGTCTATTCGCTACACTATCTATTTTTGCCATTGTAATTAACGGCTCAGCAACACGGCGTAATTCTTTTGCCTTCGGCAGGGTTGTTTTAATCACCTCATGCTCTATAACAGATGCCGCCATATTGCGGAACATCGCTTTGCGATGCGCACTATTACGATTTAACTTTCGTCCACTTTCACGATGACGCATAATTTTTCTCTATTGTTTCTTTAGTCTTCATCCCTTCAGGTGGCCAGTTTTCAAGTACCATGCCTAAATAAAGATCGTGAGATGCTAGTATATCTTTTATTTCAGTCAATGATTTTTTACCTAAATTAGGCGTTTTTAATAAATCTACTTCAGTACGCTGAATCAAATCACCGATGTAGTAGATACTTTCCGCCTTTAAACAGTTTGAAGAACGAACTGTTAATTCAAGATCATCTACTGGTCTTAATAAAATTGCATCAATTTCTGGCTCTTTAGCTTGAGCCGCTTCAATCTCCTCTTCAGCTTCTAAATCAACAAATACCTCTAGTTGATTGCGTAAAATTGTTGCCGACTTGCGGATTGAATCCTCAGGGTCTATTGTGCCATTTGTTTCAATCTCAATCACCAGTTTATCTAAATCGGTACGTTGTTCAACTCGGGCACTTTGAACCTCATAAGACACGCGCTTGACGGGACTAAACGAGGCATCTAATTTCAATAAGCCTATCGTTTGTTCTGTATCATCTGTAGCACCAATGATCACAGGACGGTAACCACGACCACGCTCAATTTTCATAGTAATATTCAACTCACCCGCTTTAGTTAAATTAGCAATCAGATGATCGGGGTTGGCAATCTCAATATCATGATCAACGATAATATCTTTAGCAAAAACAGGGCCTGGGCTACTTTTTTTCAAGGTCAATGTTGCCTCATTCTTATTGTGCATAATGATCGCAAGCCCTTTTAGATTGAGTAGAATATCAGTCACATCTTCCTGCACGCCTTCAATCGTGGTGTACTCATGCAAAACCCCTTCAATCTGTGCTTCAACAACGGCGCAACCTGGCATTGAAGATAATAGTAAGCGGCGCAAAGCATTGCCTAAAGTATGACCAAAACCTCTATTTAAAGGCTCAATCACAATCTTTGCAGCATTGGAACCAATAGATTCTACTTCAACTCTTCTTGGTTTTAATAATTCACTAAATGTGGATGACATACTTAATAATTCCTCCAGACATTGATTATTTAGAGTAAAGCTCAACAACAAGCTGTTCATTAATTTCAGCAGGCAAATCACTTCGTTGCGGTATTGATTTAAACACGCCTTCCATATTCTTGATACTAACATCAATCCAATCTGGTAGCCCTGCTTGATCTGCCACTTCTAAAGCTGCCCGGATACGTAATTGTGTTTTACTTTTCTCACGGATTGATACTTTATCATTTGGCTTAACGTAATAAGACGGGATATTGACGCATTGACCATTGACCATCACCGCTTTATGACTGACTAATTGACGTGCTTCATTACGCGTTGAACCAAACCCCATACGATAAACGACATTATCCAAGCGAGATTCTAAAAGCTGTAATAGATTTTCACCTGTTGAGCCTTTAAGACGTGCCGCTTCTTTATAATACTTACGAAACTGCTTTTCTAACACACAATAGATCCGACGTAGCTTTTGTTTTTCTCGCAACTGCAAAGCATAGTCTGTCATTCTGCCAGAGCGACTACCTTGAATGCCAGGTAATTTATCAATTTGGCATTTTGATTCAATGGGTCTAGCACGGCTCTTTAACTGAAGATCTGTGCCTTCACGCCGACTTAGTTTACATTTTGGTCCAAGATAACGCGCCATATATTAAAACTCCATTAAATTAAACTCGCCGTTTTTTAGGTGGGCGACACCCATTATGTGGAATCGGCGTGACATCAGTAATATTTGTAATTTTAAATCCGACCGCATTTAACGCCCGAACAGCCGATTCTCGCCCTGGGCCTGGCCCTTTAATAAACACCTCAATATTTTGCATCCCAAACTCTTTCGCAACCTCACCTGCTTTTTGCGATGCGATCTGCGCTGCAAATGGTGTGCTTTTACGAGAACCACGAAAACCGCTACCACCTGAAGTTGCCCAAGACAGGGTATTACCCTGAACATCGGTAATTGTAATAATTGTGTTATTAAACGAAGCATGTATGTGTGCAACACCGTCAATAACAGTCTTTTTTACACGCTTACGATTTGCTGTTTTAGCCATTATTTAAAAAACCCATCCGTTATTTCTTGATCATTTTTCTTGGTCCCTTGCGGGTACGAGCATTTGTTTTAGTGCGTTGCCCTCGCACAGGTAAACCACGACGATGACGAATACCACGATTGATCCCAATATCCATCAGGCGTTTGATATTCATTGATACTTCACGCCGCAAATCACCTTCAATATCATATTGCCCAATCTCGGCACGGAGTTTCTCTAGTTCCGCTTCAGATAATTCCTTTGCCTTGATTGAAGGTTGGAATCCTAATTTAGCACAAATATTTTTTGCGCGAGTTGAACCAATCCCATAAATAGCAGTTAATGCAATCACTAAATGCTTATTGTCTGGTATATTAACGCCTGCAATACGAGTCATCTGTTATCTCCAATACGTCCTCAACCTTGACGTTGTTTATGGCGCGGATTTATACAGATCACCCGAACAATCCTATTACGTCTGATGACTCTACAATTCCGACAAATCTTTTTTACTGATGCCCTAACTTTCATTGTGATTTCTTCTCTGTTTGCTAGTCAACAATTAACGTCGCCCATGTCGCTTTAGATTAGCCTTCTTCATCAACCCATCATACTGATGAGACATTAAATGAGCTTGAACTTGCGACATAAAATCCATTACAACAACGACCACAATCAATAAAGATGTACCACCAAAATAAAATGGCACATTAAATTTCAATCTTAAAAACTCCGGTAATAGACAAACTGACGTAATGTAAATCGCGCCTGCTAAGGTCAATTTAGTTAACACCTTATCTAAATAATTAGCGGTTTGCTCGCCTGGTCGTATCCCCGGAATAAACGCCCCTGATTTTTTTAAATTATCTGCTGTCTCGCGCGGGTCAAAGACCAACGCCGTGTAAAAAAAACAGAAAAAGACAATCCCTGCAGCATAACACAAAATATAAATCGGTTGACCCGGCGACAATGTCGTTGCGATATCTTGCAACCAACCCATCCCTTCACTCTGACTAAAAAAACTCGCTATTGTCGCTGGAAATAAAATAAGACTTGAAGCAAAAATAGCTGGAATAACGCCCGCCATATTTAGCTTCAATGGCAAATGACTCGCTTGCCCACCAATCATTTTTCGCCCCACTTGCCGCTTTGCATAATTCACTGTTATACGGCGTTGTCCACGCTCAACAAACACCACAAAAGCGGTGACTGCGATCACTAACACAAACAAAGCAAGCACTGCTAATAAATGCATTTCACCTGTTCTTGATAATTCCAAAGTGCCTGCAATAGCGGATGGAAACCCTGAAACGATACTCGCAAAGATAATCATTGAAATCCCATTACCTACGCCACGCTCAGTAATCTGCTCACCTAACCACATTAAAAACACAGTTCCTGTTACCAATGTTGTCACGGCAACGACTCTAAATCCAACGCCAGGATCCATCACAACATTAAACCCTGCACCCTGCTGACCTTCTAAAGCAACCGCCATACCAAAAGCCTGAAATGTTGCCAACACGACTGTGCCATAACGCGTATATTGCGTAATCTTGCGCCGCCCCATCTCACCTTCTTTTTTGAGTTGCTTTAACCTCGGCTCCACGACTGAAAGCAGTTGCATGATAATAGATGCCGATATATAGGGCAATATCCCCAGTGCAACCACAGAAAAACGTTCCAACGCACCACCTGAAAACATATTAAACATATCCAGTATAGTGCCTCTTTGTTGATTAAAGGCATCCGCTAATGCAGTAGGATTAATCCCTGGCACTGGAATATGACTGGCAATCCGATATACAAATAAGGCAAACAGCAAAAACAGCAACCGTTGCCGCAACTCTTTTAATTTTCCAAAGCCTGAAAGCCCACCTTGGATAGCTGGATTGGATATTGCCATTTATTCCTCTATCTTTCCACCAGCACTTTCAAATGCAGCTTTAGCACCTTTTGTAAACTTGAGACCCTTTACCGTAACGCCTTGCTCTAATTGACCAGAAAGAATGACTTTGACTTCCAAAACACTTTTATTAATCAATCCTGCCGCTTTCAATACATCAATATCAATCACATCTGCAGTAACAGTCGCAAGCTCAAATAAACGAAGCTCTGCTTTAACATGACTAACGCGGGAACTAAACCCAACTTTTGGCAGCCGTCTTTGTAATGGCATTTGCCCGCCTTCAAAACCAACCTTATGAAACCCGCCCGATCGGGACTTTTGCCCTTTATGCCCACGACCACAAGTCTTCCCTAAACCCGAACCGATCCCCCGACCACGCCGTTTTGCCTTTTTTGTTGAGCCTGAATGGGGTTTTAATGTATTTAAGTGCACGGCTATACCTCTGTTACTGCGAGCAAATAACTCACTTTATTAATCATACCTCGGTTCTCTGGGGTATCGGCGACCATCACACTATGGCGAATACGGCGCAGACCCAGACCTCTGACACAGGCTTTATGTTTTTCAATGCGCCGATTGGTGCTTTTAACCAACGTCACTTTTAATTGTTTGTTTAGTTCTTTGTTCATTTTAATCCATTCGTTTATCTTAACGCATCAAATCTGCTAGTTTTTTACCGCGCTTTGCAGCGATATATTTTGGCGATGACATGGAATGCAAACCTTGAATTGTTGCCCGTACAACATTAATAGGGTTTGTTGAGCCATTTGATTTTGCTAACACATTACGCACGCCAACAACTTCAAATACTGCTCGCATCGCCCCACCTGCAATAATACCCGTTCCTTCTGATGCAGGCTGCATATACACTTTAGCCGCCCCATACTCTGATGTGACCGGGTATTGTAACGTCCCTTCATTCAAAGATACCTTGATCATATTACGCCGTGCATCTTCCATTGCCTTTTGAATAGCAAGCGGCACTTCACGAGACTTACCTTGACCAATACCAACCCGACCATTGCCATCACCCACAACTGTTAACGCTGCAAACCCAAATTGACGACCGCCTTTTACAACTTTTACAACACGATTGACATTGACTAATTTCTCTTGCAGATCTTCATTGCCTGTTATTGAGTCTTTTAATACCATAAATGCTTTCCTTAAAATTCCATACCTTGTTCACGGGCAGACTCTGCTAAAGCCTTAACCCGACCATGATACCTAAATCCTGAACGATCAAAAGCAACTTTAACAACGCCTGCTTTAATCGCTCGCTCCGCTAAAACCTTGCCTACTATAGTCGCAGTCGCTACATTGCCGCCATATTGAAGTTGCACTCTCGTTTCTTTATCTAAACTAGAAGCGCTTGCCAATATTTTTGAACCACAAGGAGCGATAACCTGCGCATAAATATGCCGAGGTGTTCTATGAACACATAATCTATTGATGCCAAGTTGTTTGATTTTGGCACGAATTCTTTTAGAGCGGCGTATTCTATCTAATTTTTTACTCATATTAATTAACTCTTTTTCGCTTCTTTGCGAATAATACGTTCATTTGCATAACGGATCCCTTTACCCTTATAAGGCTCAGGGCGACGATAGCTCCGAATGTCTGCTGCAACCTGACCGACTTTTTGTTTATCAAAACCCTTTATAATAATTTCTGTTTGAGTCGGCGTTTCAATCGTAATATCAGCAGGAATTTGAAATACTACTGGATGAGAAAAGCCCAAACTTAAATTTAATACTTTATCCGCAACCGAGGCACGATAACCAACGCCGACTATCTCCAGTTTGCGTTCAAATCCCTCGCTAACGCCTAATACAAAATTATTCATCAATGCCCGTGTTGTGCCTGATAATGCCTTTGCTAATTTGCTCTGACTATTGACTGATGTTTTCAACACATTCTCTACCTGCTCAACCTTCACTAAAGGATGAATATCGTGTGAAAGCGCACCATGACGACCTTTAATCGTAATGGCATTACCAACAATATTGACTTCAACACCGCTTGGAATCGGCACAGGACTGTTTGCTATTCTTGACATATCATTTACTCAATTTATGAAACAGCACAAAGCACTTCACCGCCAATGCCTAATTTGCGTGCTGATTGATCCGTCATCACGCCTTTTGCTGTAGAAACAATCGCAATACCTAAACCACCCATAACCTTTGGTAGTTTGTCCTTTGTTTGATGACTACGCAAACTAGGACGGCTGATCCGTTTAATGGATTCAATCACAGGTTTACCTTCAAAATATTTTAATTTTATCGTCAGCGTCTTTTTGCTACCATCTTCGGTCACAGTAAAATCAAGAATGTAGCCTTCTTGTTTTAAGATCGTTGCGATTGCCACTTTTAATTTTGATGATGGAAGCGTGACATTATCCTTATGACGCAACAATGAATTACGGATTCGGGTCAACATATCTGCAATGGGATCGGACATACTCATAATTTTATTCTTTCCTCTGTTACCAACTTGCTTTAACTAAACCTGGCGCATCACCACGCATCGCAACTTCACGCAATTTATTTCTACCTAAACCAAACTTACGATAAAAACCGTGTGGACGACCTGTGATACTACACCGATTTCTGATCCGAACAGGACTTGCATCTTTTGGTAGCTTATTTAATTTATCGCGTACGGCACTTCTTTCATCTTCGCTAATTGAAGCACTTTTGATCATCGCTTTTAACTCAGACCTTTTTACCGCATATTTTTTAACCAACCGCAAACGTTTCACTTCACGGTTGATCATGCATGATTTTGCCATCTTTAAATAATCCTCAAGCCTTGAGTGGAAAATTAAACGCTTTTAATAATGCTCGTCCTTCTTCATCAGTCCGTGCTGTTGTCGTAATCGTGATATTCATCCCACGCAGTGTATCAATCTTGTCATAATCTATTTCAGGGAAGATAATCTGTTCTTTAATGCCCATATTGTAATTACCACGACCATCAAATGATTTGGCATTTAAACCACGAAAATCACGGATCCGTGGAATAGCGATTGCAATCAAACGATCTAGAAATTCATACATGCGCACTCGCCGCAATGTGACCTTACAACCAATCGGCCAACCTTCACGAACTTTAAAGTTCGCAACAGACTTTTTCGCATTACAAATAATGGGTTTTTGTCCTGCAATTTTGATCATATCATCTATCGCTTGTTCAACAATTTTTTTATCGGTTACTGCCTTACCAAGACCCATATTTAATGTAATCTTCGTGATCTTAGGCACTTGCATTGGCGATTTATAATCAAAGTTGTCCAATAATTGTTTAAATACAACATGATGATAATGTGTTTCTAACCGAACCATAATAATAATCCTATATATCTACTACTTCTTTATTTGATTTGAAGTAACGCACTTTTTTACCATCTTCAAGCATACGATAACCAACCCGATCTGCCCGATTCAATACCGAGTTCCACATTGCAACATTTGAAACATGGATTGCAGCTTCTTTTTCTATAATGCCACCAGGTTGATTCTGTGTTGGATTACCTTTGGCATGTTTCTTTATCATATTGACATTCTCAACAAAGAGTTTGTTGCGCTCTGGCAACACTGATAAAACAACCCCTCTTTTACCTTTGTCTTTTCCCGCAATGACGATCACCTCATCACCTTTTTTTATACGACTCATAAGTTATAATACCTCTGGTGCTAAAGACACGATTTTCATAAACCGCTCGCCACGCAACTCACGCGTTACAGGACCAAATATCCGAGTACCGATAGGTTGTAACTGATTATTCAACAAAACCGCTGCATTCCCATCAAACCGTATCAAAGAACCATCTTTCCTACGCACTCCCTTGCGCGTACGGACAACAATAGCGTTATGAACCTCTCCTTTTTTTACTTTACCATGCGGAATAGCTTCTTTAATGCTAACCTTTATTACGTCACCAATATTAGCATAACGTCGCTTTGAACCACCAAGCACTTTGATACACATCACCTGACGCGCACCACTATTATCAGCGGCGTTCAGTATCGTTTGCATTTGAATCATCTACAGCTCTCCTTTGCTATACCACTTGCGCCTTACGAACAACTTTCTGTAAACGCCAAGATTTTTTCTTTGATAAAGGACGGGATGCCTCAATGACAACAACATCTCCTTCATTACATTCATTGTTCTCATCATGCGCCATCAACTTTGTAGAGCGGCGCATAAATTTACCATAAATCGGATGTTTGACAGTCCGCTCAACTAAAATAGAAATCGTTTTTTCCATTTTATTGCTAATCACCGTGCCTGTTACGGTCTTTATTTTTGCTGTTGTTTGTTGTTCACTCATGTTTTTTCTCGTTAATCAGTGTCTTGATCCGCGCAATGGTTCGCCGTATATTTTTGATCTCGCTTGGTTTATCTAACTGCCCCGTACCTTTACGCATACGTAAGTTAAATTGACCACGCAATTCTTCTAACAATAGTGCTTGCAACTCATCTATTGATTTTTTTCTTAATTCTACTGCTTTCATCACAATACCGTTCTTGCTACAAAAGTGGTTTTGACGGGCAACTTCGCTGCCGCCAATTCAAATGCCTCGCGTGCCAATTCTTCAGGCACACCTTCCATTTCATACAACATTCTGCCTGGTTGAATTTGAGCGACCCAATATTCAACATTACCCTTGCCTTTACCTTGGCGAACTTCTAAAGGCTTTTTAGTGATCGGCTTATCTGGAAAAATGCGGATCCAAACTTTGGCACCGCGTTTTACCTTGCGCGTTAGTGCGCGCCTGGCAGCTTCAATTTGACGTGCTGTAATCCGTCCACGACCCGTCGCTTTCAAACCATATTCACCAAAACTAACTTTATTGCCAACTGTCGCTAAACCACGATTACGCGCCTTGGCGCATTTTCTAAATTTTGTCTTTTTTGGTTGTAACACTTTAAATTCCTACTGTCTCTAATTAAAAATTTACGCTTGAGCTTCCTCTGTGACTTGATCAGTCCCAGTAAAAACCTCTCCCTTAAATATCCAAACCTTAATCCCAATAATGCCGTAAGTTGTATTAGCCTCGGCTGTACCATAATCAATTCTTGCTCGCAAAGTATGCAATGGTACGCGCCCTTCACGATGCCATTCAGAACGTGCAATCTCAGCACCATTTAATCTGCCTGCTACAGCGATCTTGATTCCTTGAGCCCCTAAACGCATAGTATTTGTCACAGCACGTTTCATCGCACGGCGAAACATAATACGCCGCTCAATCTGTTGTGCCACACTTTCAGCCACAAGAAGGGCATCTAGCTCTGGCTTGCGGATCTCTTCAACACTCACATGCGCATTGACCCCCAACATTTTAGAAACTTCAGAACGAAGCCGTTCAATGTCTTCACCTTTTTTACCAATCACAATCCCAGGTCTTGCAGTATGGATAATAACGCGCGCATTACCTGATGGTCTCTCAATCTCAATCCGACTCACTGACGCATTCGCTAATTTTTTGCGTAAATATTCCCGCACATTAATGTCTGCATGTAAAAAATCTGCATAATTTTTACTGTCCACATACCAAGTTGATGTCCAGTTTTCAATAATGCCAAGTCGCATTCCTGTTGGATGAACCTTTTGTCCCATAATTATTTATTAACCTCTGTTTCAGACACTGATATCGTAATATGACTGGTTCTTTTTATAATCCTATCAGCACGACCTCTTGCACGAGGGCGTAAGCGTTTCATCGTGGGACCTTGGTTGACTTGTATTGCATTAATCTTCAACTCGTCAATATCAGCACCATCATTATTTTCAGCATTAGCAATCGCAGATTCCAATACTTTCTTAACAACATCTGCACCTTTTTTATTACTAAAGGTGAGCAATGTGATCGCCTTCTCAACCGCCATGCCACGAACCTGATCGGCAACCAAACGCAATTTTTGCGGTGCTAAATGCGTATATTTTAATGTTGCTGATGTTGCCACTATGTAAATTATCTCTTTAAAATTATGATTTTCTATCTGCAATATGACCACGAAACGTACGAGTTAAAACAAACTCGCCTAATTTATGCCCGACCATATTTTCAGAAATATGAATGGGAATATGATCACGTCCATTATGCACTGCAATAGTTAAACCCACCATCTCGGGCATGACCATAGACCGCCGAGACCAAGTCTTGATTGGTCGCTTATCATTTTCTTGTTTTGCCGTTTTCACCTTTTTCAATAAATGGTGATCAATAAATGGCCCTTTTTTTATTGAGCGTGGCACGTCTATTCCTCTTTGTTATTTACGTTTACGAACGATAAGTTTATCAGTTCGTTTGTTTTTCCTAGTCTTATAGCCTTTTGTTGGAACACCCCATGGACTAACAGGATGGCGACCACCAGAGGTACGCCCTTCACCACCGCCATGCGGATGATCAACGGGATTCATAACAACCCCACGCACCGTAGGACGAATACCACGCCAACGCTTTGCGCCTGCTTTTCCCAAAGCTCGTAATTGATGTTCACTATTACTGACTTCACCAATCGTTGCGCGGCAGTTTTCTAACACCTTGCGCATCTCACCTGAACGCAATCTTAATGTTACATATTGATTTTCTTTAGCCACTAATTGGACGGCAACGCCTGCACTACGAGCAATTTGCGCACCTTTGCCAGGTTTTAATTCAACACAATGTATTGCTGTGCCTAATGGAATATTTTGCAATGGCAAACAGTTACCAACCTTGATTGCCGCTTCAACGCCAGACATGATTTCATCGCCAACACCAACCCCAGCAGGCGCGATAATATAACGCCTTTCACCATCAACATACAACAACAATGCAATGTGCGCAGAGCGATTTGGATCGTATTCAATACGCTCAACTCGCGCTAATATGCCGTCTTTATTGCGTTTAAAATCAATCAAACGATAATGTTGTTTTGAACCGCCACCACGATGACGAACAGTAATGCGACCATTGTTATTACGCCCTGAATGCTTATTTTGTTTCTCTAATAATGGCGCGTAAGGTTTGCCCTTATATAACTGTGGGCTCACAACCTTGATCATTGAACGACGACCCGGCGATGTCGGTTTTGGATTAATTAATACCATAAATCATTCCTAATAATTTTTTATCAAGCGCCTATAAAATCAATGTCAAAACCAGCTTGCAGTTTGACATAAGCCTTCTTCCAATCTGCTCGCTTGCCGCTTCTTCTAGAAAACACTTTTTGTTTGCCTTTCACATTAACGACTTTGACGGATTCAACCTTTGCACCCTCAAACATCAATTCAACGGCTTGTTTTATTTCAGTTTTATTGGAATGCTTGGCAACTTTAAAAGCATATTGATTGTATTTTTCACCAACCATGGTTGTTTTTTCAGTCACCCTCGGCTCAAGCAAAACCGTCATCAGTTTTTCTTTATTCATGCTAGCCACGCCTCAATTTTTGCAACTGCTGACTGAGTCACCAATACGTTTTGAAACCGAATCAATACATCAGGATTAATCTCCTGTGTATCAATGACGGCAACCTTTGGAATATTCCTGACACTTAAATAAAGATTATCACTGATCTGTTCTGTTACGATCAAAACATTATCAAGATTAAAATTTGCTAATTTTTGCAGTGCATGTTTTGTTTTTGATTCCGCCATATCAAACTCATCAACACAAATCAGCCGTTGCTTGCGCACAAGCTCAGATAAAATTGAACGCAATGCCGCACGATACATTTTTTTATTCACTTTTTTACTGTAATCACGCGGTTTAGCCGCAAAGGTCACTCCGCCGCCACGCCAAAGCGGACTACGGATTGTGCCGGCTCTTGCTCGCCCTGTTCCTTTCTGCCGCCAGGGCTTTCTACCACCACCACGAACATCGGCACGATTTTTTTGTGTCGCACTACCAGAACGAGCACCCGCATGATATGCCGTTAAAACTTGATGCATCAGCGGTTCATTAAACTCAGCAGAAAAAACATGATCAGCGACATTCATAGTCCCTGCTTTTTTATTGTCTGATGTTTGAATCGCCAGTTCCATGATTATGCCCGTGACTTGCGTTGCTTTACTGACGGCTTAATAATCACTTTACCGCCCTTGACTGAAGGCACCGATCCTTTAATCAACAGCAAATGACGCGCACTATCAACCCGAATAATTTCAAGATTTTGGGTTGTACGTTGTACATTGCCAAGATGACCTGACATCTTTTTACCTTTAAAAACACGACCAGGAGTTTGACATTGACCAATAGACCCTGGCGCGCGATGCGACACTGAATTACCATGCGTATTACGTTGATGACTAAAGTGATGACGTTTAATCACGCCAGCAAAACCTTTGCCATTAGTCGTACCTGTGACATCTACTTTTTGCCCGACTGCAAATATATCTACTTTGATTTCCGCGCCAGCCGCATATTGCTCTAACTCGGCATCACTGACTCTATATTCTAAAAACCCTTCACCTGTTTGTAAGTTTGCCTTAGCATAATAACCTGCTTGTGGTTTTGGTAACGCCGATGGTTTTTTAATTCCCCACGAAACCTTGACCGCCGCATAACCTTTTGCGGTAGGTGTCATCAACTCTGCGACATAATTAGGGCTCGCTTCCACAACCGTCACAGGCACAGAATCACCATCTTCAGTAAAGACTCTCATCATGCCTCGTTTCCGACCCACTATTCCGACTGCCATGGCTATCTGTATTCCCTAATTTAAGTTTTAATCTGAACATCAACCCCAGCGGCTAAATCTAATTTCATCAATGCATCAACTGTTTTATTAGTTGGATTAACAATATCAATCAGCCGTTTATGGGTACGAATCTCATATTGATCTCGCGCATCTTTATTGACATGCGGTGAAATCAAAATAGTAAAACGCTCTTTCTTTGTTGGTAACGGGATAGGCCCTTTGATCTGCGCACCAGTGCGCCTTGCCGTATCAACGATCTCTTTAGTCGATCTATCAATCAAACGATGATCAAATGACTTCAAGCGGATCCGTATTATTTGTTGTGCATCCATTTAATATTTACTCAATAATTTTAGAGACGACGCCAGCCCCAACTGTACGACCACCTTCGCGAATCGCAAAACGCAATCCGTCTTCCATCGCTATCGGGTTAATCAACTTCACCGTCACCTTCACATTGTCACCAGGCATCACCATCT
>VSKW01027189.1_pt1 | contig 17617 bp, 19 predicted proteins | sample 4798611 | NCBI WGS metagenome assembly VSKW01 (sample SAMN12179536, study PRJNA552185) | sponge metagenome | biome: deep-sea hydrothermal plumes; feature: spots directly above weak diffusing fluid; material: sea water; isolation source: sponge from the Crane site of a hydrothermal vent ...
AATATTTATAAATCAAGGCATCTTGTTGAAAATTTATTTGCTAGATTAAAACATTTTAGAAGTATTTCAACTCGTTTTGATAAGCTATCTAGGATATTTTAAAGCGATGATTTATATTGCGTGTGCTATGATTTGGGTGAATTCAGAATGAGGACACGCCCTAACAATTATTGACTGGGATGCTGTTTCACATTTGTTGTATTATGAAAAACAAAAAAAACGTCAACATTCACAAGGTAAAAGAGGTTAGTCACCTATTTTAAAAGAAGTTAAACCTAGCGTCAGAATTTTTGATGATCAAGGATATGCTTCTACAAAAAAACAGGAAGCTTTTAAATAATCAAAATTTAAAAGATGGCATTATGAATAAAGCTTCTCGTAATAAGGCTTTAGATCATTATGAAAAGCAGCGAAATAAAATAATCAAAAAAACACGTTGGGTCATTGAACATGAGTTTTAGGACTTTAAAGCGTCTTTTTTTATTCACTAAAGCGAAATATTTTAGTGCCGAAAAAGTATTAACGCAGGCTTATTTGAAAGTAATTTATGTTCATTTATTAAAAGCTAGTAATAAAATAAGTCATTGAATGATATAATATTTATTAATTTTTCAGGGTCGACTATGTATACAACCAATACGATTGAGTCGTTTAGTGCTCAATTAAGAAAGGTCACTAAGAATAAATGTGTATTTCCAAGTGATGAATTGGTGTTCAAAACGTTATACTTGACAATTAATTATATCACTGCAAAATGGACTACACCTATACGCTGGGGCGTATTTTTTGATCGAATTCAAGGTCATATTTAGGGGCTAAAATATGAATTTACACACTTACGTAGATAGACCGATAGACTTTAAAACTTATCTCATGACAGCACATTTCATCATGAGATAAAATTTTTATTTAAACTAACGTATCTTCTTTTGCTTTTGTTCTTTTTTTAACTATTTTTTTAGTACTCACAACATCAACTTCAACATCGTCTACTTTTTTAGCTGGTGTTTTTTTAGTGACTACTTTTTTAGCTGGTTTTATATCGATATTTGTTTTAATTTTTGATTTTGTGACCTTCATTGACATTGGTTTTTTTTCTTTTATATTGACTACTTTATTGCTCAAATCTTTTTCATTTTTAATCATTTTCTTTTCTTTCACTGTATTTTTTTTATCAACTTTTGATACTTTTATATTTTTTACAATGATTTTATCTATTTGAGATGATTTCATTGCTTGCTTTTTATCTGTCTTATTAAATTCAGAACTGATGGGCCTCATTTCGCTTGTTTTTGTATGCAAAATAATCCAATCCGTGACTTGTGCAATATATTGATCAGAGATATAGTGCTCCATCTGATCTAAAAAAGCTAAAGTACTACCAGGAATAGTTGTGGCTAATGTTTTAGCATCGTGCTCTGATATCCAAGGGTTATTTTTCCCATGTATCACTAAAGAAGCAATAGATAATTTTTTGAGTGAATCTGATATGTTTTGAGGAATAGACGAAAAACAAGATGCTAATTGTCTTTTAATTCCATTAGGATGACCGTGACGAGACAAATAAACTTCACTTTGTTCGAGCATATCTTTATTTAATTTAAGAGATCCAGTCATTATTTTCATCATGTTGATGATGCGTTTGTGTAAATTACTCGGTTTAGCATTTGCCCATTTAAAAAAACTCAGTAAAATACGCCATTTATTTCTAATATGTTGACCAAATCCAATACTAGAAGAAATATTAGTCATTGATAAAATACGCTCAGGGTATTGAATCGCTATTCGTTGAGCAATCCAACCTCCCATTTCAAATCCTACAATATGTACTCGGCCAATTTGAAGTTGATTTAATAAGCCAACACTATCTTCTACCATATCTTCTAAGCGGTAGGGAACGCTGACAGAAGTATTAAAAAATCGACTCATTAATAAACGAATGATACTAGGCGTAAATTTATTTAATTCAGAAGATAAACCTACATCACGATTATCAAATCGAAGCACTCGAAAACCGGCATCGACTAATTTATGACAAAATTCATCAGACCAAGAAAACATCTGATGACCTAAACCTGAGATCAATAAAATAACAGGCGCATCAGGTTCTCCATATAATGTATAAGCAAATTTTAGTGCATTAGCATTAATGAATTTTTCTACTGTATCTTTATCTTGTGTCATTAAGAGAGCACCTCTTTATTACCAAAGAAAGATTGCATATTTATCATGTCTTTGGATTACATGCTCTCAATCAGTATTAAAATGAATCAACATGAACATGAGAGCGCAGAGTTAATATATTACTAAAAAAATATTTTATTCAACGACAGCTATCAATCAAATCATACAGGAATAAAAAAAAATGTCTATCTTTTCACATCCAAAACAATAGTTTCAAATAAAAAAAACAGTCATATGACTATTTAAATAGTCGATTATGAAAAAATCATTTTTTTTAAATTTTGATATTTCAAGTCTGCATTACAACAGATAAAGGATATAATGCTGACTTAATTCGAAAAAAAACCAAAGCATTAGGCATTATTCCAAAACACGCTCATAAGAAATAAACAAGCTGTTCATTTTTAAATCAAGAGATCTTATTGAAAATTGATGGGTTAGATTAAAATATTTTAGACGTGTTTTAACTTGTTTTGATAAAGCAAGTTAAGCATTTTAAAATGATGATTTATATTGCGCGTACTATTATTTGGATGAATGCAAAAAGAGGATAGGTCTTCGTATCTTGATATGCCATCATATAACACGAAAAATAGTTAGTAAAAAAATGCTCAGATGTATCACATTTTTGCCGTATACATCCAAACAATATCCTAATTGATTTTTAAATGAAAATATCTTCAAAAATCATAAAAAAAGAAACGTATCATGCTTATATTAGAATACATAATACGATGTCACTATCATTTAACCAAAGTAATTAAGGCTTCACCAATGTCAGCTAAACTTCTCACAGTGATAACACCTACTTTTTCTAAGGCTAAAAATTTTTCATTTGCAGTACCTTTGCCACCGGCAATAATGGCACCGGCATGCCCCATACGCTTCCCAGCTGGTGCCGTGACGCCAGCAATATAAGATACAATAGGTTTTGTTACAGATTGCTGAATAAACTCAGCTGCTTCTTCTTCAGCAGTGCCACCAATTTCACCTATCATGACAATAGCTTCTGTTTTCTCATCATTTTGAAAACGAGCTAAAATATCAATAAAACTGGATCCAGCAATAGGATCTCCTCCAATACCAACACAGGTTGATTGTCCAAATTGATAGTCTGTTGTTTGTTTAACAGCTTCATAAGTCAAGGTGCCTGAACGCGATACAATCCCGACACGACCTGCTTTATGAATATGACCGGGCATAATACCAATTTTACATTCTTCAGGTGTAATGACACCTGGGCAGTTTGGCCCAATTAAGACAACACCTAATTCATCACATCGTTTTTTACATAACAGCATATCTAATACTGGAATCCCTTCTGTAATACAAACAATCAATTTAATATCATTATTTGCCGCTTCTAAAATCGAATCTTTACAAAAAGGAGCTGGCACATAAATAACAGAAGCATCAGCCCCCGTATTTAATACAGCTTCTTCTACTGTATTAAACACTGGTTTATTCAAATGTATTTGCCCACCTTTTCCAGGTGTAACGCCGCCTACTAATTGCGTTCCATACTGAATGGCTTGCTCTGAATGAAAAGTGCCTTGCGAACCTGTAAATCCTTGACAAATAACTTTCGTGTTTTTATTGATTAAAATACTCATGCTACTTTTCTCCTGTTGCCGCTTGCACGACCATATCAGCTGCTTCCGTTAAACTAGAGGCAGAGAGCACATTCATGTTACTTTTTTCTAGCAATGAGGCTCCTAAAACAGCATTATTCCCTTCCAAACGAACAACAACCGGAACCGTCATACCAATTTCTTCAATAGCCTCAATAATCCCTTGTGCAATTAAATCACATCGAACAATACCACCAAAAATATTCACTAAAACAGCTTTCACTTTATTATCGGATAAAATAATTTTAAAAGCTTCTGTCACACGCTCTTTTGTGGCACCTCCACCAACATCTAAAAAGTTAGCTGGCTCTCCACCTTGTAATTTTACAATATCCATTGTTCCCATGGCTAAACCTGCGCCATTGACCATACAACCAATATTACCGTCTAATGCGACATAATTTAAATCCCATTTAGCTGCATTGGCTTCTCGTATATCTTCTTGAGAAGGATCATGCATAGCATATAATTCGGGTTGACGAAATAAAGCATTACTATCTATTGTGACTTTCCCATCTAAACATATTAATTGATCTTCTGTCGTAATGACTAAGGGGTTAATCTCTAGTAATGCTAAATCACAGGCTTGAAATAATGTCGCTAATTTCATAAAAATATCAGTAAATTCTTTGATTTGAGCACCTATTAATCCCAATTTGAAAGCTAAATCACGACCTTGGTAAGGCTGCGCTCCAACTAATGGATCAATGACTGCTTTCAGAATTTTATCAGGTTGCTTTTCAGCCACTTCTTCAATATCAACCCCACCTTCAGTAGAGGCCATAAAAATAATACGCTGACTGGCACGATCAACAACAGCACCTAGATATAATTCATTTTTAATATCAGTACACAATTCAACTAAAATAGCACTGACAGGTTGGCCCTCTTGATCCGTTTGATAGGTGACTAATCTTTGACCTAGCCAATTTTGTGCAAACGCAGTCGCGTCTTCTACACAATCGACTAATTTCACACCACCGGCTTTTCCTCGTCCACCTGCATGCACTTGCGTTTTAACCACCCAGCGAGTCCCTTTCAATTTTTCAATTGCAGCTGAAATAGCATCAACAGTTTTACACACAACACCCATAGGAACAGGTAATTCATACTGTTTAAATATTTTTTTTGCTTGATATTCATGAAGATTCATATCATGTCTCTCATTGTTATCTATAATCTTATAAAGGCCATTATATTATCATTATTTTTTTCGATTGATAGCATGAATTGCCATATTGTCTACAGCTAACGCGGCTTCATGAACGGCTTCACTCACGGTTGGATGTGCAAAAATAATTAACGCTAAATCTTCTGCACTCGCTACAAATTCCATGGCAATCACACCTTGTTGAACAAGCTCTGCTGCACTAGGCCCCATCACATGAATACCTAAAACACGATCTGTTTCTTGACTCGCTATTATTTTCACAAATCCATCTGTTTCAGCTGAAGCTAATGCACGACCACTAGCTGAAAAAGGAAATACACCTACTTTATAGGCTTGATTTTTTGTTTTTAATGATTCTTCAGTTTCACCTGCCCAAGCAATTTCAGGATGCGTATAGATAACAGATGGAATCAATTCATAATTCATATGCGTTTGTTTTTTAGAAATTAAATTAGCAACCATGATGCCTTCTTCCGACCCTTTATGCGCTAACATAGGACCTCTAACGACATCACCAATGGCATACACATTAGGGATGGATGTCATACAATGATCATTGACTTCAATAAATCCTTTTTGATCTAATTGAATCCCTGCTGATTGATGTATTAATTGATCGGTATAAGGACGACGTCCTACGGCAACAATCACACGATCAAATATTTCTGTTTTTTCTTCAGATTGATTTTCAAGATATGTAATCGATACTGTATTATCTTTCACTTTAGAGGCTTTGACTTGTGAATTCAAACGAATATCTAACCCTTGTTTTTTAATATTTTTTAGTGCAGCATTTGCTAACTGCTTATCTGCCATCATTAAAAAATCTGCAGCCGCTTCAAACACCGTTACTTTAGACCCTAAACGACTCCAAACACTCCCTAATTCAAGCCCAATAACACCAGCACCAATCACCCCTAATCGATCCGGAATCTCATCAAAAGCTAAAGCACCTGTGGAGTTCACAATCTCTTTTTCATTCACTCTAGCAGGTGGAATATCAATAGGCACAGATCCTGTAGCGATGACAATATGCTCAGCTTGATAAGTTTGAACGGTATCATCTGGCGTGGTGATTGATACCACTTTATCCTGCATGATTTGCGCTGTTCCAGTGATTGTTGTGACTTTATTTGCTTGTAATAATCCAGCTACACCGGATGTTAATTTAGAGACAATCTTTTCTTTTCTTGACATCATCTTTGATAAATTAAAATTTAATGATTTAAAATCAATACCATGCATTGAAAAATTTGCTTTTGCATCATGATAACGACAAGAGCTGTCTAAGAGTGCTTTGGAAGGAATACAACCAACATTGAGACAAGTGCCTCCTAATTTAACTTGTTTTTTTTGATCTAACCATTTTTCTATACAAGCTACTTTTAAACCATTCTGCGCAGCACGAATGGCGCACACATAACCTGCTGGGCCTGACCCAATCACTAATACATCAAATTTTTCCATGACCTAACATCTCACATCTTATTAAATGATAATTCAATTTTAAACAGAAAGCAGTATTCTAGCTGGATCTTCTAGCAGTGATTTAATGGTGACTAGAAACTGGACGGCATCTTTTCCATCTAATAAACGATGATCATAAGAAAGCGCTAAATACATCATGGGTCTGATCACAACAGTCCCTTTTTCTGCAATAGGTCGCTCTTTAATTTCATGCATCCCTAAAATAGCACTTTGCGGTGGATTTAAAATAGGTGTTGATAACATAGAACCAAAGACACCGCCATTGGAAATGGTAAAAGTGCCTCCCGTCATATCTTCTAGTGTTAATTTATTCTCTTGCGCTTTTCGACCCAACAATCGAATGTTTGTTTCAATATCTGCTAAATTCATCAATTCAGCATGTCGCAAAATAGGCACGACTAATCCACGCTCACTTGAAACAGCCACACCAATATCTTGATATCCATGATAGACGACATCACCTCCATCTATCGAAGCATTCACAATAGGATATCGACGTAAAGCTTCAACACAGGCTTTCACAAAAAAGGACATAAATCCAAGGCGACTATCATGTGTTTTTTCAAAAATATCTTTATATTTGGAGCGTATTTGAATAATTTGACTCAGATCTACTTCATTAAATGTTGTCAACATAGCAGATTCTTGCTGGGCAGATAATAAGCGTTCAGCAATTCGTTTTCTTAAACGCGTCATCGGAACACGTTCTTCAATACGTTTGCCGACAGGTATTTCAATCGATATCGTCGCCTGCCTTGTCTGATCAGCTATTTGATGATTTAAGACATCTTCTTTCGTGATACGACCATCTTTACCAGTACCCGATAAATTGCTAGGGTCAATACCACGCTCTGCAGCTACTTTTTTTGCAGCAGGACTTAAAATGACTTGATTAGAAGCATCTGCTGTATCAGATATCACTTGTTTTTCAATTGTTTTACTCATGGCTTTACTGATTGTCTCAGTTGCTTCACCTACTTTAAAATAAGCAATAATTTCTTGACTTTTTACTGTTTCACCATCATTTTTAATATATTTTTCTAACACACCCGCATTTGGGGCTACTATTTCAAGTACCACTTTATCTGTTTCAATTTCCACCAACAATTCATCTTGTTGACAAAATTCACCAACTTTTTTACTCCATGACACTAATGTACCTTCTGAAACAGATTCCGGGAAAGCGGGAGCTTTAATTTCAATCGCCATTGGTTTACGAGCCCTTATCAATACGTAAAATTCAATAAAAAAATAGACTCAAAATCAGAGTTTATCGTTTCAATTTCATCTGTACATTACTCTAAATAAACAGGTCATGATTGCTTATTTAGTATCTCCTAATGCTTGTTTCACTAACAAATTTTGTTCTTCTAAATGCGTTGAAAGATAACCACAAGCTGGAGCAGCTAAAGCATGTCGCCCTACATATTGAAGAGTGACTGTTTTTTCTTGATCCAATAAAACTAATACTTCATCAAAATATTGTCGAAGACAATACCAGCCGCCTTGATTTTTAGGTTCTTCTTGACACCAAATTAATTCTTTAATATTCATATAATGGCTTAAAATAGTCACTAATTCTTTGATTGGAAAAGGATATAATTGTTCAATTCGAATCAAAGCGAGATGCTTTAGATTAGACTCTTCACGACTTTTTAATAAATCATAATATACTTTACCAGAACATAAAACAATACGCGTGATATTTTGCCGATCTAAAGAGGCAACCTCATCGATCACAACCTCAAAACATTGATTTGATAATGAGTTTAATGTTGAAACGGCACGCTTGTGGCGCAGTAAACTTTTAGGAGAAAAAACAATTAAAGGTTTTCGTATCGGTCGAATAATTTGACGTCGAAGCATATGAAAAACTTGCGCTGGTGTTGTTGGAATACAAATTTGAATGTTTTGTTGTGCAGCTAGCTGTAAAAATCGTTCTAAACGCGCAGAAGAATGCTCTGAACCTTGCCCTTCATAACCATGGGGTAATAACATCGTTAACCCAGATAATCGCCCCCATTTTATTTCTCCACTGGTAATAAATTGATCAATAACCACTTGCGCACCATTTGCAAAATCACCAAATTGTGCCTCCCAAATCACTAATGTTTTACTCACTGTTGCTGAATAGCCATACTCAAATGCTAAAACAGCTTCTTCAGATAATAATGAATCATAAATATCAACTTTACCCTTGAAGCTTGGATCTAAATGGCTCAGGCTGATATAGGTGTTTGCTTTTTTTTGATTATGCAAGACAGCATGCCGGTGAGCAAAAGTACCTCGACCGACATCTTGCCCTGTTAATCGAATAGAATAACCTTCAGATAATAAGGTAGCATACGCTAATAGTTCAGCCATTCCCCAATTTAAAGGCAAAGATTCATCGGCCATTTTTTGTCTATCTTGCATGATTTTTTTGACTTGATTCTGCATCACAAATTCTTTTGGCACAACACACAGCTGATGGCTTATTTTTTTTAAAGCAATCAAATCAACACGTGTATCATGCGGATAAGTCCAATCTTTACCTAAATACGGCAGCCAATTTTCATGAAACCGATCTAAACTTTCGGCATTAATTAAATTAGGAACAACAGATTGTCCTGATTCCAGAGAATGACGAAATGCTTTAGCTAAATGAGTACTTTCTTCTGATGTGATGATTTGATCATTCAGTAAACATTCAATATATTTAGCATACGTTGTTTTTTGTTTTTTAATTTGTTGATACATTAAAGGTTGAGTGCCAAAAGGTTCATCCGCTTCATTGTGGCCCAGGCGGCGATAACACACTAAATCAATGACAACATCTTTCTTAAAAGCCATGCGATAATCAACAGCTAATCTTGTGACATAAGCAACCGCTTCCGGATCATCGCCATTAACATGAAAAATAGGCGCTTGAATCATTTTGGCAACATCAGTTGGATATTCAGTAGAACGCGCATCTTCAATACAACTAGTCGTAAAGCCAACTTGATTATTAACAATAATATGCAAGGTGCCTCCTGTTTTATAGGCTCTAGTTTGAGACATTTGAAATGTTTCCATCACAACGCCTTGACCAGAAAAGGCAGCATCCCCATGAATTGCAATCGGAATAATATTATTTTTTTCAAAATCTTGATGTTTATCTTGCCTAGCTCTTACTGATCCTTGGACAACAGGAGATACAATTTCTAAATGGGAGGGATTAAAGGCTAAAGCTAAATGAATGATATGCTCATCGATATTTAAATCAGAAGAAAACCCTTGATGATATTTCACATCACCTAATCCTTCTTGTGTTTTCCTAAGCCCTTCAAATTCATCAAATAAATCAGATGTTTTTTTTCCAAAAATATTCACCAATACATTTAATCGCCCACGATGAGCCATGCCAATTACAACTTCTCGAACACTGTAAGTACTGAGTTGTAAAATCATCGTATCTAATAAAGGAATTAAGCTTTCTCCTCCTTCTAGGCCAAATCGTTTGGTGCCAGGATATTTTGCAGCTAAATACTTCTCTAATCCTTCTGCTGCATTGAGACGCTTCAAAATATGTAATCGTTCTTCAATCGATAAATTAATTTGTCCACGCCAATGTTCTAAATGCTCTTGAATCCAAACTCTTTGCTTGCTATCAACAATATGCATAAATTCAGAACCGATACTACCGCAATAAGTGGATTTTAAACAACTGACAATATCTCGCAATGAACGCAGATCAGGCCCTGTTAAAGTACCGGCATGAAACATGTCATCCATATCAGCATCAGTTAAACCATAATATGACAAATTTAATTCAGATAAAGGTAAACGAAGTGCCAAGCCTAGAGGATCTAAATTAGCATTTTGATGCCCTTGAACACGATAAGCTTCAATGAGATTTTGAACAGCAACTTCTTTTTCATCATGATGATCAGAGATAGCATCTGTTTGATAAGGTGGTTTTTTTCCTATTTCACGAAAACGCTCAATGATTGCTTGATGAGATACTTCCGGCATATCCATGACTGCGATTTGATCAAAATAAAGCCGCCAATCATCAGATAGTGTCTCTGGAGAAACTAAGTATTGTTCATAGAGCATCTCAATATAGGCTGCATTATCTCCAAAGGCCCAAGAAGAATTCCACATGGCTTGCATTCTACTCGCTTTCACAATACTCAACCTCTCATGCTAACTGATGATTCAAATGAAATACAGCGGAGCATCATACGACTAGATTCACTTATAAAACCGTCAACACTTTGCATTATTAATTGATGCAATATATCATATATCATGCTAATACATAAAAAGAAACTTCAATATGATGCTTTAGTCTCTTTTTTTGAAACAGAATGATAAAATATAAACCTAAGTGCTTTCCTCTAGCAGCAAATGCCGAATATGGCCAATCGCTTTCGCAGGATTTAAGCCTTTTGGACAAACATTGACACAATTTAAAATACCTCGACAACGAAAAACGCTAAATGGGTCTGATAAATTGGATAAACGTTCTTTTTTTGCAGTATCTCGACTATCCGCTAAAAATCGATACGATTGCAATAGTCCAGCGGGTCCAATATATTTTTCAGGATTCCACCAAAATGAAGGACAAGCTGTCGAGCAACATGCGCATAAAATGCATTCATATAATCCATCTAATTTTTCTCGATCTTCTGGTGTCTGAAGACGTTCTTGTACAGGAATAGGTTGATCATTAATTAAATAAGGTTGTATTTTTTCATATTGCTTATAAAAAAGCGCCATATCAACAACTAAATCACGAACAACAGGCATACCTGGCAATGGACGCAATACTAATTTATTTTTTTTAACGACTTGTGATAAAGGCATAATACAGGCTAAACCATTCACGCCATTAATATTCATACCATCTGAACCACACACCCCTTCTCGACAAGAACGCCTAAAAGAGAGCGTTTCATCTTGTGTTTCTTGAATTAAATGTAACAAATCCAACACCATCATATCCGTTTCTGCAGGAAAATCAATCGAATAATCTTGCAAATACGGATGATCATGAACACAAGGATTATAACGATAAATTTGTACTAACAAATTCATAGTATTACTCCTAATTATTAATATGAACGCTTTTGAGGTTTGAAGGCATCTATTGTTTTCGGTTGAAAATTAACAGCTCTGGACTCCAGTCTTTCACGATCTGAATAAAACAACAAATGCTTTAACCAATGTTGATCATCTCGAGCTGTAAAATCAGTACGGGCATGCGCACCTCTCGATTCTTTTCGAAACTCAGCTGCAACAGCAGTTGCAAGCGCCACTTCATATAAATTACCTAATTCTAACGCTTCAATACGAGAGGTATTAAATACTTTACTTTTATCTTTCAAATGAATATGAGATATTCTATCACCTAATTGCTTTAATAATTTCAATCCTTTTTGCATACTGTCGCCTTCTCGAAAAACACCAAAGTATAGTTGCATAATGGATTGTAAATCATGCCGAATAGTCGACACTTTTTCTCCAGAACGTGAATTTTCTAATACTTGCCAACGATGGCATGCTTTTTCAATGTCATCTGAATGCGGCTCATCTAAGGTGAGGCCATCTTTCAAGGTATCAATAATTTGTTGTCCTGCAGCGCGACCAAATACGACTAAATCGAGCAAAGAGTTTCCACCTAAACGGTTGGCTCCATGGACAGAAACACAAGCAGCTTCTCCACAAGCATATAACCCGTCAATTATTTTATCTTGCCCTTCATACATTGTCAGTGCTTGGCCTGTAATCGTTGTTGGAATACCACCCATCATATAATGACAAGTAGGCACAACAGGGATAGGATCTTTAATAGGATTAACATGTGCAAAAGTTTTTGCTAATTCACAAATACCGGGCAAACGTGAATACAAAGTATCTGCTCCTAAATGATCTAATTTCAGTAAAACATGATCTTTATTTTTTCCAACACCTCGCCCTTCTAAAATTTCAAGAATCATTGATCTTGCAACAACATCTCGACTGGCTAAATCTTTTGCATTCGGAGCATAACGTTCCATGAATCGCTCACCTTTTGCATTGAGCAAATAACCACCTTCTCCTCGACATCCTTCTGTCACTAAAACGCCACTACCGTAAATACCCGTCGGATGAAATTGCCACATCTCCATATCTTGAACTGGAAATCCTGCTCTTAATGCCATGCCAATACCATCTCCAGTATTGATATGCGCATTCGTTGTTGACGCATAAATACGACCAGCACCCCCTGTAGCTAAGATGGTTGCTTTAGCTGATACGTGCACTAATTGCCCGTCTTCCATATTAATCGCAATCACGCCGACAACTTGTTTCTTCTGATTAGTAATTAAATCAATGGCATACCATTCATTAAAAAACACAGTACCTGCTTTTAAATTTGCCTGATAAAGTGTATGCAATAAAGCATGTCCTGTACGATCTGCAGCAGCACAAGTTCTTGCAGCTTGTCCTCCTTTACCAAAATTTTTAGATTGGCCTCCAAAAGGACGTTGATAAATTCGACCAGATTCCGTGCGAGAAAAAGGTAACCCCATATGATCTAATTCAAAGACAGCTTTTGGTCCGACTTGACACATATATTCAATGGCTGCTTGATCACCTAAATAATCCGATCCTTTCACCGTATCATACATATGCCAACGCCAATCATCTTCTGGATCATCACTGGCAATAGCACAGGTAATCCCTCCTTGAGCTGATACGGTATGAGAGCGTGTTGGAAAAACTTTACTAATACAGACTGTATTCATCCCGGCAGTTCGTAATTGATGCGCAGCACGCAATCCAGCGCCTCCACCACCAATAACAATCGCATCAAAGGCTAACACTGGCATCTTATTCATGACGAAACGCCCCACAAAATTTGCACTCCAAATAATAAATAAATCAAGAGTAATAATGCAAAAAAACCTTGAAAAGCTAGTCGAATATAAACTGCTTTAGACCCCTGGAATCGCGCAATAAAATAATCTGTTGAAATGGTCCAAAGACCAATCCAACTATGTAATACCATTGCAATTAAAGCCATCACGCTAAAAATTTTCACCCATGTATTTGAAAATAATGCATGCCATTCATAATAAGTTAAATGAGGGTGTCGAAATAAGTAAACTAAAATAAAGATAAAATAAGCGCTTAATATGATAGCCGTGGCTCTTTGAATTAACCAATCACGTAGTCCACTACGTGATAAACTGGTTGCATTATTTAGCATACCATCCACACTCCTAACAAAATACTGATCACGACGGATATTAACAAACAAAAACCGGCAGCAATACGGCCAGATGTTTTACTTTCTCCATACCCCATATCCATCAATAAATGTTTTATTCCGGCACAAAAATGATAAATAAATGCCGATAAAAAAAGCCATATCATACTTTGAATCCAACCTTGATTTAATTGCTTGACTAAAAGGGTAAAGGTGGACTCTGACTGTAATGAACAGTCTAATAAATACAAAAAAAACCCAATGATAAACACTAATATAAAGCCCGATATTCGATGCAAAATAGAAGCAATTGCAGTCAAAGGTAATTTAATAGATAGCATATCTAAATTAACAGGTCTTTTTGTATTCATACTCAACATAATCTATTATCAATCAAAAGATGTGAATGATTTGAATTATTAAATTCTTATCACGCATAGGATACAGTACAATATAGATTGTATAATTGGACTTGTTTTTTTACAAGTTATTTGAAAAATCCTATAAAAAATATCATAGACTGTTTTACTATGTTATTCGAAAAACAGACTGATGAAAATCAATAACCCTATGATCATTATCTATTAAAAAATACGCATTAATGCTAAACTATCTGATACGGTATGATAAAAAAACTGGTTAATCAATGCAATAGCAGCATGCACTTATCGTCAAACAAGTTTGATCACATCTGAGCATACGGCATAACACAGGATTAACATCACGACACATCCTGTGCGATAAAAAATATCAGTCTGCATGAATCACAGGAACACTATGACAACTCAATTTGCGACCCTTACTCTCAACAATCAATCTATTGCATTACCGATACTACAAGGCACCATGGGTGGATATCAATTAGATATTCAATCTTTAGATCAGCATCATCTTTATACTTTTGACCCAGGATTCACATCAACTTCAGCATGCGCTTCATCAATATCCTATATTAATGGGGAGATAGGTCAATTATTACATCAAGGATATCCGATTGAAGAGTTAGCTCAAAAGACTTCATTTTTAGATGTATTTTACTTACTATTAAACGAAAAGCTACCCAATGAAAAAGAACAAAAGCAATTTGAACAAGCCATCCAACACTATAATCAAATGGATAGCGATTGCATCAAAACCTTACAAACGATTGACTCGACTATGCACCCGATGGGCATACTATCTGTTTTGATAGCCGTGCTAGCCGGAAAATACCATGAACACGATGCATTCCATAACAAACACGAAAGAATCAATCGCATCAATCATATGATCGCTCAAATGCCTATTTTAGTCGCGATGATATACCGTCATCAGCATCATTTACCGCTTGTTTCTCCTCAGAAGGACCTTTCATTTATTGACAATTTTTTATACATGATGTTTCATGGTACAGAACACCCTTTTACAGATCAGATAATCATCAATGCAATCGATCGCATTTTACTATTACATGCCGATCATGAACAAAACGCATCAACTTCAACAGCTCGTCTTATTGGGTCTACAGGTAGCAATATTTATAGTGTTTTTTTAGGAGGTATCTCAGCGCTCTGGGGGCCTGCGCATGGCGGAGCCAATGAAGCGGTTTTAAATATGCTATCTGAAATAGGGGATGAAAAAAATATTGATCATTATTTAAAACGAGCTCAAGATAAAACAGATTCTTTTCGATTAATGGGTTTTGGACATCGTATCTATAAAAAATATGATCCACGCGCCACTTTAATGAAAGAAACTTGTCATGACGTTTTAAACAAATCCAACCTCACCGAAGATCCTACTTTTAAATTAGCAAAAAAACTAGAAACTTTAGCTTTAAAAGATGATTACTTTATAAGCCGACACTTATACCCTAATGTCGACTTTTACTCCGGCATTATTTTAAAAGCGATTGGCATTCCAAATAATATGTTAACGGTTATTTTTGCATTAGGTCGAACCGCTGGATGGTTAGCTCAATGGCAAGAACTTGTCAGTCAACCTAATCGTATTAGTCGTCCTAGGCAATTATATGTTGGATCTGAATTACGACATATCACTTAAAGCAAAATAATATCAAACCTATACACTGTTCGAAAACCATTTGATTGTGATTTATGTTAGGAGAAATAAAACAATGGATAGTTTATTCAATTCTAATATATGGCTTTCATTATTGACATTAAGTCTCTTAGAGATCATTTTAAGCCTTGATAATTTACTTTTCATTACATTAACCATTAAAAAACTACCAAAACAACAAAGAAATCGTGCTCGCACATTGGGTTTAGGGTTAGCCATGATCACACGCATTATATTACTATTAACGCTTCTATTTTTAACGCAATTTAATATGCCTATATTAACTGTGATGCAGTATACTTTTTCTGCAAAAGATATCATTTTCATTATCGGTGGTTTATTTTTATGTATCAAAAGTATCATAGAACTATATTGCGATATACAAAAAAAATCAACTCACTACACGATTAAAAACTTAAATCTACAATGGCCGATCGCCATGCTGCAAATTGCTTTTATTGATATTGTTTTTTCATTAGATTCTGTCATTACAGCAATCGGTTTAACGCAGATGATTAGCGTTATGGTCACAGCGATTATACTCTCTATGTTTGCCATGTTATTTTTTTCGAAAAAATTAGAACATATTATTGAAAAACATGCTGTGATAAAAACTGTAGCCTTGATTATTTTAGTGTTTATTGGCCTCCATTTAATCGCTGAAGGCTTTCATATTAATTTAAATAATATCCTGTAAAATCAATATCAAAGAATGCTATCTAGTCGATTATTACGCAATCAATGTTTACACTTTTGTAAACAATATAAAAAAATTGATTTGATTGTTTTTAAAAAAAAATTGAAACGATTGAGTCATAGATATCGGCGTGAAAAAATTCACATATGACAAAGGTCATGCTATCCAAGTAAGCAGGAGGACCACCTCTATCTTTAATAGCATCATACCACTGCATATACTCAGAAATCGTCATCGTAATTTTTAACCGTTGACTGTTAAAAAAAAACAGAGTAACCGGGTTAGATCAAAAAATAATATCATTTTATGTTAAAGACAGGCGTCTTGCTAACATTAAAATACAGCGATGCTCTCATACTAAAAAAAACGGCTATTCATTTTAAAAAAAATATTTATAAATCAAGGCATCTTGTTGAAAATTTATTTGCTAGATTAAAATATTCTAGTCGCATTTCGATTCGTTTTGATAAATTAGCTAGGTATTTTACAACGATGATTTATATTGCGTGTGTTATTATTTGAGTGAATTCAAAAGAAGAATACGCCCTATAGAAAATAGCTGGCTGTTGCATTTTACGCATAAAAAGACTTTAGATTAAATAATCATTTCTCTATAATAACGACTTTCGTCTAATAAAATGCGTTCTAATGTGCTAAAATCATCTTCATACTGCAAACATAATTCCTCTACCTCGCCTATGCTTCGTATTTTTTCTGTGCTGATTTCTAAAAAATAAATCGTCAATTCTGGTTTTTTTTCTTTTAATTCTATTAATGCTTACTCTACAAGAATGCATTTACAAGTAGCGATTAAAAAAAGATTAAATCGTTGTTCAAGAAAATGTTTTGTACTTAAACTACTAACCATTATTGACTGGGATGCTGTTTCACATTTATTGAATCATGAAAAACAAAAAAAACGTCAACATCCACAAGGTAAAAGAGGTTATTGTCTTTTAATACTATTTAAAGCTATTTTACCAGGTCAATGGTATAACTTAAGTGATCCAGAATTAGAGTCGGATCTTGTGTTAAGGGCAGATTTTATGCTGTTTTGTGATTTCGATTATCATGATATTCCAGATCATAGCACATTATCTCGCGTAAGGAATTGGTTAAATTCAAGTCACGTTATGCCTAAATGAATGAAATTAATTAATCAA
>VSKW01025066.1_pt1 | contig 17581 bp, 18 predicted proteins | sample 4798611 | NCBI WGS metagenome assembly VSKW01 (sample SAMN12179536, study PRJNA552185) | sponge metagenome | biome: deep-sea hydrothermal plumes; feature: spots directly above weak diffusing fluid; material: sea water; isolation source: sponge from the Crane site of a hydrothermal vent ...
CTTCCCATAGGCCTATCCTTTTACACTTTTCAAGCTATTAGCTACTTAGTCGATATTTACAGAGGGGCTACGCAGCCTGCAAAATCTCTGTCTTCTTTTGCTTTGTATATTACTTACTTTCCTCAACTACTGGCCGGCCCCATCGAACAGGCTTCTCGCTTTATTCCCATAATAGAAAAGAAAAAATATATAAAAAATATTCCCTGGCAATCGGCTAGTTACTTATTTCTTTATGGTTTATTTCAAAAAATTGCTATTTCTGACCAGCTCCTCCCGCTTGTAAAAGAGCTTCTAAACAAAAACAATCTAGCCCCTGAATCTGTATTGCTGGGTTCTTACTTTTTTGTATTTCAAATGTACTGCGACTTTTCTGGATACTCCAAAATGGCAAGAGGTTTATCTTTAGCTTTAAATTTACCCTTAAGGGTAAATTTTAATTTGCCCTTATTTGCCAACAACCCCTCTGATTACTGGTCTAGATGGCACATAAGCTTGTCTCAATGGATAAAAACTTACCTTTTTATTCCTCTGCTTACTTACACAAAAAAACCTTATTTGGCTTTATTTATTAGCTTTAGTTTAATGGGGTTATGGCATGGAGCTAGTTGGATAATGTTGTACTGGGGTATCTACTGGTTTATTTTAAGCGCTCTTTATAGCGTGCTAAAAAAACAGAACAAGCTAAATATTAAAATTTCTAGTGTCGTGCAAAAAATAGTGCTATTTCAATTTGTTGCCCTTGGATTATTATTATATCGCTCGGATTCTTTAAACAGTTTTTTTCTATATCTATCTTACTTAAAAATAGAAACTCATAAGTCTGTTTTTTTGTGGGGAAATTATCTTAGTGGTTTATTTGCTGTTGGTATCGTTCTGCTTTATGAAGCTTTTTTATATTACAAAAAAGATCAAGAATATATTTTAACAACCTCTTTTTACGCAAAAACCATATTTTATCTACTGCTGAGCTTCTTTAGCCTGTTGTTAATAAAACCTTCTGTACTAAGCTTTCATTATTTTCAAATATAGTTGCTAAAAATTACAAGAAAATTTTTCTTTTATGATTTTTTTAATTTCGCCTTGCCCTTTTGTATTAAAATGAAAAGGTCCAAAAAAAAATCTAGAATCCCAATAGCGCATTTTGCTAATATCTAGCGTTCTGCTGTTTTTAAAAATACTTTGAAGAGATTTAACATATTTAGCCATCGCCTTCTTGTACACAGTCGTTTCTAATTTTTTAGGAATAGGCAAAATAAATAAAGTTACTGGAATTTTATTTTCAATAAAAAGGTTTTGTATTTTTTGATAATAGCTTAAAAATATAATGTCGGCCTTTTCTGGCTTTTTTAACCACTTAACCTCCCCTTTATGCTGTTTAGCAAAAAAAGAACGGGTGTAATGTGGCCTTTTATTAACATGAAAATAGTCTAATATTCTTTGCCATGTGGCAATTCTTAATTTGGCAGAAAAAAATAGCGTGCTCCATTGCAAAAAGGATAAATTTTCAGATAAAGCTGGATGACTATTATACAGTGTATAAACAGAAGAAAACGGATACCACTTATAATTTAAAAATCTATATATCCATCTTGTAAAATATTTTTTATTAGAAAATAGCTGTACTTGAACAAATGCACAACGAAACTGTCGCAAACTATGCTGTTTTAAAAATGCTTTTAAATAATAGTATAACTCGCGGCTAGATCCTCCCAAAGGAGCTAAAATTTTATAGGCTTCTTTTTTTTGCTCAGAATCGATAAAGAAAATTCCTGAATTACCTAAAATAAGCTTGTTGTTTTTTGTGTTATTCTCTATAAGGCGTGCTTGTAAACTTCTAAAGCCTTGAAAACTATTAAATACCTTGGGGGCATATAGGGGAAGAACATATAGTATATAAAGGCTACTCAGCAAAGAAAAAAAGAAAAATAATGTTTTTTTTGCCATAGCTATATTACATTGGGAGAATGCTTAACTAACTGACTGTACAGCCCTAGTAGAAAAATAGAAAGACCGAAAGACACATAAAATAGTGCATTAATGCCAAAAGGAAGCATAACTATAAATATTAAAAAATATCCCGCCAAAGTGCCCATAGCGTCTGCCAATAAACTTAACCCTAATGTTTGCCCCTTAATAGTGTCTAGCCCCAAGGGCATTAAACTGCCACAAAAGGTGGCTATAGGAAATATAGATGCACAAAGAAATAGTTCTCTAAGCCAATACGATTTTATATCAAAGGGGATATTAAATACTGCAAAAAAATAAACTAATAAAGCAAATACACTGTATTTAAAATATACTCTTTTCATTCTTTTTTTATACACTAAAAAACTAAAAACCGCTCCGAATACTAAAAAGTATAAAATAATTCGTAAAAAAGTATATAACTCGTCACCTAAAAAAGAGCGATACTTGTAAAAAGCATGTAGCTGAAAGCTAACATAAATACAACCGACAAGAAAAAAGTATGTTTGTGACAGTATGTGCTTTTTGCCATTTTTAATATTTACCCTTTCTCTTTTAAAAAAGAACAAGCTACATAAATAACTAAGAATTAGCAAAAACAACGCTAAAAAAAGAATACGGTTTTTTTCGCCCAATTTTATTGTTTGCCACTTTATAAATGGCCTATTATCAGAAAAGTGCTGTATAGGTTTCCGTTTTATATTAAATCCATTAAACTTTGTCTGACCTAAATGAATCTTGCTTTTCCATTTTGATAAATTTTTTGAGGCAAATAAAAAAACCGTTCTGCTGCCTGATTTATTTTTATCTATTCTAAAAAGGTATGATTGCATTCCTAACAATTGAACGCTTTTTTTTATACTAAGTGCTACTTGCCGACTAACTTCGCCATAGCTTGCAGTTAAACTTTTTTCGAGTTCTTTTCCTACTCCTGTATTAAAAAAAAAAACTAAAAGCCCTTCGGGTAATAATTTTTTGGCATAACTAGCAACGGCCTCTGGAGTATATAAAAAGTAGGGGGCCTGGGATGATGTAAATGACTTTTGCCCTTTCGAAGATTCAAAAACCATAACATCATATTTTTTAGCACTACTTTCTATTACATAGCGACTATCTTTGTTAAAAACCTTCACCGTGCTTAAATCAAATAAATAATTTGGTTTAGAAAAATATCGAATAACCCCAGGGTCTCTCTCTGCAGCAAACATCTTAGACCGTACTGTTTTAGGTAAAATCGCTAAATTTCTTCCCCCTCCCACTCCTGAAATAAATAGTAACTCATCACCAAAGTGTTTATAAAAAAATATCGGACTCTTTGGATTTTCACTGTTTTCCTTTTTCCACCTAAAGCTTCTTCTCCCTGATTGAAAACACATAAAACGATTATCCTGACGCACAATTTTTACTTGCCCATACTCAGACCACGAAGAGTGATACACTTGTCCTTGTTTTAATATTCTGTACGGAATAATAGATCTTTTGGAAGCATTTAATACCACGCCTCTATCTATTAAAGGAATAACCTTTCTATAGTTTTCTATAAAGAGGTCTAATGGATATAGTAAAGAAATTATTAAAACTGTGGAAGTTAAGCATAAGGCTAATACAGTCTTAAAACTAAATAACATAAAAATACAGGCCATTAACAAGATAACATTAGCTCCCAAAAGGGGTAAGGCATAATGAGAAAAAACATAACCCAACAGTATTCCAATTAAGTGTAACATCCAGCCTAAGCTATATTTTTGAGTCTTAAACAGGGCCTGACTAATGCCAATACCTAAAAAGAAAAAATAAAAACTTAAAAATAAAAACTGAGCATAAAAAGAATATAGAGCGTCTTTGCCTGCTGGAACTTGAAAAACAATTGTCATAAACAGCAATAGCATTAATCCAGAACCTTGAGTTAAGCGTGTAAAACGATAATGCTTTTCTTTAATAGAAAAAAAAGCTGCGCCCAACCCCACACAAGCTAAAGATAAAGGGTATAATAAAAAGTGGATTTCTGTTAAAAATCTCGAGCTAAAAGTAGTGTTAATATTGATTTGTCCGGTAATAGAAAAATATAAAAATCCAAACAAAAAACCCGCGGAAAATAAAAATTTTTGGCTTTTAGTAGCATTAAAAAATAAATTTTGCATCTACCCTTCCTCTCTCAATAAAAGCACCCATTATATTACCTTATCTTTATCCTTTTTCGTAAGATTTGTTGGGTTTTTAATAACTCAACCTGAACTTTTATTACCCGAGAACGCACTTGTACTTTTTGATCTATCACACCTTGTAAAAAAGAAAAAAACTTTTTAAAAAAAGACTGCTTTAGTTTTAAAAGCTTTAATCTATTAAAAATTTTATTCGCTACTTCCTTACAGTCCTTTTTTGAAAGGACATGGTCTTTTTTAAATGAATAGCTAGTAGCTTGCCTGTCATCCTCTGTCTTCCCATAATTTTTTGTAACTAAGGCGGATGGCGTGTGCTTTTTTACAAATTCCCGCAAAGCTTTTTCATATTCTTGTTGCAAAAGTATCATTCTCTTTTCTGACGCATCTAATAGTAGTACTGTTTTTTGTACTTGCACTTTATCGCAAAAGTTTTTATTTTTAAACTTTCGCTTTTTATTTTCGTTATTTAGTGGTGAATTAATTTTCAATACTACGCTTTGGGCAAATTCTTGCTTTTCTGCATTATTCGAGCTTCTAAAAAATAAAAAATAAAGCGAAAATAAAAAAAGTGTGGCCACGCTAAGCAAAGCTAATTTGTTAGAAATTTTCATTTTTAAATGTCCTTAAGACGCCTGTTTACCCAATACTGTTCTGCCTTTCAAGGAAATCTTGTTACTTAATCTTTTTTTGTTTTTTTCCCGTTCCTTTTTCCGCCTTCTCTTTTTCCTTATCTTCTCCCTTATCTTTTCCATTTTCCTTCTCTTTTCCTTTTTCTTTATTTTCTGCTTTTGCTGTTTTATGGAGAGTAAAATTTGAGCACTTGCTTCTTTATTCTGCTTTTGCACCCACAATAACCGCTTGTATTTTAATAAATCTTGGCTTAAGGCTTCAGACAGCTGTCTTGCCTGAAGCGACAAAGTATTTATATTTTTTTCTTTACTATGCTTTGCCGTTTCTAACTTTAAATAAAGATTATTTAGCTCTTTTTGTAATATTACAATTTCTTTTTTTGTTGCTTCGGCATTTGCTTTTTTTCTTTTTTTTATACGCTTCAATTCTTTTCTTAACTCTTCCCTGTTTTGTAGCAAAGCCTTGTAAGAAAAGTTTTCTGATTGTACTTTTGCACTGTATAAAAAAATACAAGAAAAAAGAATGGTAAAAAAACGCAGTTTTAACAGCCTAATATATTCCATATATCAAAAAACCTGTATTTTTTATTGAAGTTTCTGTGTTGGGGGAAGTTCTCCAAAGAGCCGGCTGAGGAATTCTAATCTCACCGCCTCCGTCGCAATCCTTTTCCCATCCAGCGAAAGCGCAAGTGCCATATTTATTATAGCCTCCAACACAAACGCGAGTGCAAGTTTCTGGCTCGGTGCGGACAATCTCTGGAGGTTGTTCCCTGTCTACTAAAACATGCCGACCCTTTGCCTTTAACTCAAAGGTGTTCTGTGTAAGGTAGGTAAATGTAAGATTACCCACTCGCTGCCCTGCGGGAAATTTAGACCAGCTACGCAAACTAACTAGGGCAATAGCCCGTGTTCGTTTATCCAATATGCGCAACTGAGAAAATGCGCTAAAAGATAAACCCTGCGGTAAAGCAAACCTGCAGGTTGTAATTGTTTTTATAGTAGGCCTAGCGGCGTATGGGGGCTCGCTTAGCTTATTGCATTTATTTTTTCCCGAATACTGTAGCGGGTCGGGAGAACAAGTCACCGTGCACTTTCGAATAGTCTTCGAAAATTGAAAATTCATCCTGATTAGTAGTTTTTCCTTGCCATCTCCTTTTTTTGTTCCTTTTACAACAAAATTATTGGTTGTTATGTTTGGAGCTGTAGAATCAATTAAAATCTGCCCTTCTAAAGAAGCTTTTCTTGTAAGCCTGCCCACCTTAGTTAAAAAGGAAAATTTGGGGTTAGGCTCTACGCTAATATAAAATTCAAATCTACCATTGGACAAAGGAGCCCATTTTGCTTTAACCTTCCAAAACCATTTGTTAGCAGCAAAACAGTCAGGGTCACACACCGACCCCTCTCTTTTAAGATACAAACCGTCTTTAGGAATCAAAGGCCTCTCCCTTACCGTGTCTAACCGCATAAGTACTAAATTATTGGGAACCTCTGTAATTAAAGAGGGAATATTAGATAACTGAGCGTCGACCTTGCGCTTACCTGGAAGATCGCGCACATGCCCATTTAGGTCAAGGTTATGCTCTTGGCTACTCTTCCGAGTGGCAGGAGAAGAAGCAATATAATAATAATAATCTAAAAGGTTTTTACGAATGGCCCGTTCCTCTGCATTCCTATAGGCTTGAAAAGTTATTCTAGTGAATTTCAGAAGCCCTGCTACAATGATTGCAGAAATAACAATAGAAACCATCACCTCTACTAGAGTAAAGCCTTTGTAATTTTTTTTCAAAACAGACCGCATAGTTTTCTCCATTAATTCCACAATGGGTAAGTAAATTTCCAAAGACTTTTTAACCCCCTCTTTACATAGTTAACTTCAATATAAAATTCAGCGCCTGATGACTCTACGGCTAGCCAGTATGCGCGAACAAGCCAACTATTTTTACCTGCGTTCACACAACTAGTATTGCATCTTTTTCCACCCTTCTTTAACTGTAAACCCGTTTCGGGAATTACTACTGTCCCACTAGAATTATATATAGCGACCTTATACCGAGGGGTTGGCCGAACATCTGCCAAAGAGGAAATCTGTGTAATCGGTTGCTTTACATCTCCTCTTTTGTGCATAAGCAAGTCGTGATTTTTAAGTTCAGTAGCTTGTCTTACAGAGTCTTGAGAAATAAAAGTGTAATAATAATCTAAAAGTTCCTGTCTTTTGCTAACTAACTCTAACCTTTGCTGCCTGTTAAAGCGGTCACTAATTAAGCCCATAACCGCGCCAATTACAAGTGCCGAAAAAAGGGAGAGGCCTATAACTATTAACAAACCACTTCCTGCGTTCGAATTCAAAAGTGGCCTTTTTGCTCTTTGTAACATGCCAAAATCATAACATACAAACTTATTGCAGAAAAGAAAATTTTCCTCTTCTGATTATAGGTGCAATAATTTGAAACACTCTAATAGAAAGGGTTGTGTTTGTTCCTGTATCTTGACAGCGGGTGGCCTGCCACACTATTATTTGGATACATGACAACCCAGCAAAAAGGTAATATCAATATTTTTTATATTGTGGCCTTTATCACCCTAACTCTCTGCCCTCTAGCCAGCCAAAGCAAAAGCCTCACTTTAAATACAACACTAAAAAAATTAAAACTTCCCTTTTATAGCACGCTACCTATTCTTGTTAAAAACACCCTTGTTAAAAAAAAATCTCACTTTCGCACGGTACATATTAAGGCAAAATACAAGGGAACACAGATAGAAATGGATGTGCAAAATAAAGCGACTATTCAACAATTTAAAAATTTATCTTTTACCTATAAAATTTTAAAATCTTTATACCTGCCTCGATCAACTCCTTACAGAGGAGCCTTTTCAAATATACAAAAATGCAAAACAATATTCTTACCCACGCAAAAGCATTATACTGTATTTAGCCGAAAAAACTTGGTTTTTGTTGCTGGGGTCAATAACCGAAATACTTTTGGGCAATGTGCTAATGTAAAAATTTACGGAGCCTATACTTTGATTTATTTTCGTAAAAAAAAATATATTATTCAGCTGCGACTATTTGCTGCATTAAATAAGCACAAAGTGCGTTTTAAAAATATTTTTAAAAGCTTTTATGAAAAATAAATATTTTATGCTGCTGACTGCTCTTAGTGCGGGGCTATTGTTAAGCGCTTATTTAAGTGATATTTTTACTAAAAAAAATACGGCGCAATCAATAGGCCGACCTAATATTTTAATTCTTAGCTTTTGCTCACTAAAGAATGAGTATTTGCCTGTGTACGGAAATATACAAAAAGGCATGGCCCCTAATTTAAAAAAATTTAATAATCAATCTTATGTTTTTACAAACACAAGCAACCCTACGCCTTGGACTAACATTAATATAAATTTGTGGCCCAAAAACTCTTTGTTTTTTAAAAAAAATGGCTATAGACACATCGGCTATAACCCGTCGGGTTCTAGAATTTTTTTTAAAATACCTAAAATGCCTTTTTCAATAACCAAAAAAACTTCTCTCCCTCCAGAACAAGAAGGGGGTGAACATATTACAAACTGGCACCACAATGTTAAAGACTCCTTTTCAAAACTAAAGCGCTTAATTAAAGAACAACAAAATTATGCAACGCCATTTTTTTTAACAACGCATATAAAGTATATGCATTATCCTTTTATAGATATCTACAATAAAGAAGTTTTATCTTACGCCTCTTTGAACAAGCAAGAAAAGCATTTTTTAAATAATCCCCCGCTACACAGCTCTTTTTTTTACCAACTATTATTTGGAAAATCAAAAACCTTTCATTTTAAAAAAAACCTTTCGTCTCTTCAACAATTATACACTAAAAATTTTTCTCAGCTAACAGACAGGAGCTTTGTAAAAAAATGGAAAAACTCTATTAATTATAAGCTGGAGTTAAAAATAATAAAAAAACTATATGCTGCAAAATTAAAGTTTTTAGATTTTCAATTAAAAGATATTTTAAATTTGCTTAATATTTCGAAATTACAAAAAAATACCGTAATTATACTTGTGGGCGATCACGGCGAAGCAATGATGGAGCATGGCCACATACTACACTCCACTCACTTATACGAAGAATTTACTAAATTCCCCTTAGTAATTAAACTTCCTAAAAGTTCATTGAAGAAACCCGTTAAACTATCTACCTTTACTACCCCTATATCACTTAAATATATTATCGAAAAATTAGTACAAAAAAAAATAACAGAAAAAAACTTTGTAGATAAGGTTAAAAAAATTAATAAAAACCACAACGACCTTACTTTTATAAGAAGCTGCGACTATAGTAGTATGGGTGTCCGCACAGCTAATTATAAACTAATTTATAATATTGCAAGTAACACGAAACAATTTTTTAATTTAAATACTGACCTGTTAGAGAAACACAACTTGTACAATCAAAACTTACCCATAACTGTCAGTTTAGAACAAAAACTTTTTGATGTTTTTTTAAATCGTCAAGAAAATCGAAGAACTAACCGTGCTTGTAGTCACTATTAAAACTATTTAAAAAGCCAAGTACTGTGCCAATGGTTGTAACGCGTTTTATTAAACTTATTTTTTAAGTTTATCTTTTATAAAAATTTCTTTTAAAACTTTTCCCTGAACAAAATCAGGAATTGGCTGCTTTAGCAAGGTCATAATAGTCGGGTATTGATTAATATGCTTTACTATCTTTTTTAATTTAAAGTTCTTTTTTACTCCGGGGCCAGATATAATAAATGGAGTAAGCAAGCCTGGGTGATTGGGGTTTAGTGCCTGCTTGTAACCTCCCTTTAATGAGTTAGAAAAAATTTTTAAATCTTTAGATACGGATTCTGTCCAGCCAAAACCTGGCTTATTTACAACAATTAAGTCTCCCACTCTATCTTCTGGCAAGTCTAAAAATTTAGATTCTTCTCTTAATAGAACTTGCTCCGCTGGTTTTTTATTTTTACTATTGGTTAACTCCAGCAAAGCGATTTTAACTTTTTGTCGAAGTTTTTTATACTCTGCTCCACTGGCTCTTTTATAAGGGCCATCTAACCCTTGAGGGTTAATATAAATATGATTCATTTTTAAATAAATCACTTTTGTATTTTTATAATCCACAGAATAAAAGCGCCTTACCTTATCATACTTAAATTTTAACCAACCTTTTTTAGCAAAAAAATTATTTAAATGCACTTCTGATTTTAAAGGAATAACCCCATGGTCCGAACTAAAAACAATGTAGGTATTATCCCCTGCATTTTGTAAGACTTCTTCAAGAATAGCATCAACCCCTTGGTACATTGCTAAAACCTCATTCCACAACTGATCCCTTTTTCTTTTAGAAATTTTATTATACAAACTTCCAGAAGGGTCTAAATAACTCATCCACCAGCGGCTCGTTAGCATTTGATTAGGGGTATAGATGTTATGTATGATCACATCGGTATTTAGGTAATTAACACTAAATTTTGCCATTTTTTTATGCCAGTCTAAAGACATTTTTGCTTCTTCTAAAAAAGTCGCCTTATCCTCTTTAAAATATATTAATTGTGGAGGAAAGTTATCCACAAAGTCTACCATATGACCCACTTTACTTTGAATAGTGCTGTGTAATTGTAGTGGTTTTACCAAGCTAATATTTAAGTCATCGTAACGAAATCTAAACCGAAAAGAGCGCTTATCTTTTAACTTTAATACCTTGATTTTGACAAAAGTATTAATTGCTGTCTCTGACATGCCTCTTTCCCAACTCGTTTTTTTGGGTTTATACAGGGAATAATCATTTTTTATTTCGTAATTTAAAGTGATAGGAAGCCACGAACTCCACTGCCCTTTTGTTAAGGTCGTGCTTATGGTTTTTTTATTCTGAGAAAATAAAACCTTTGTGTAAGAGGTAATACCGTCATTTTTGTCATCAATTAATAAAGCAAAAAAATTAGCTCCCCAGTTTTGTAAATTAATTTCTTGAATTGGCGAATAACTACGGGGAAGGTTAATTTTCCAATCCCTAGGCTTGTATGGTTTTGTAAATTTCGTCAAAGGGCTTCTTAAATTAAATAAGTGAGCGTCAACCCCCATGCTTTGGCGCAACTTTTTGTCAAAAGAGCTATGAAAATTAATTGAGGGAAATTCAAAGCCCCACCCTCCCCAACGCCCTTTAATAATATTTCCTAAATATATTTCTGGAGGTGTCGACCCCGGCATAGATATTAAAGTCGAGGTAATATTATTTTGCTCTAAAGAGTACCAAATAGGCGGAACTTTTTTTGCTACGGAACTAAAACCATTTAGCGAAACAATATTTAAAGGGTAAGATTCTAACCTCATGGGTCCGTCGGCCACTCCATGAACCAAGGGACTACTTCCTGTTAACAAAGTTGCAAAATTAGTAGGCGTATGGCTAGGAAAGGTGGGGCGAGAGTATCCCCAAGCGCCTCTCTTCATTAGTTTTAAAATATTAGGTAATTTCCCCTGCTTGGCCCATTCAAAAAGCTTAAATGTATAAGGCTCTGCCCTTAAGCCATCTGGAATAAACCAATACAGTTTTAAAGTTTTTGCTCTGCTTTCTGTGGCTATTTTTTTATCTGAAAAATTAAAATAAATTATTCCGCAAATGAAAATAATGCTCAATAACAATACTTTTTTCACCACTAACAACCTTTTTATTACAAAACTTTTCCGTGTTTTTATACAGATAATAAACTAATAGTAATTTTCAAAGCTAAAAACTATTGTCTACGCTAGTAATTATAACTAATATTCTAGTAGCTTTGCAAAGTAATTACAAAGGATTAAATTATGCAATTTAGCGCGCCAATCATTATCGCCATGGTTTTAGGATGGTTTTTTCCCTACCAAGCTTACTTGCTTTCCCTTGATGTATTTATTCCTCTATTTTTGCTCAGTTTTTTTTCTGGTTTATTAGTGGATTTAAAAAAATTAAAGCAACTAAAGACTAAAGTTAAACCCATTGCTCTAACTTTGATTATTAGCTTTTTCCTTATCCCTGCGGTCCAATATATTTTAGCAAGGCTTTTTTTAAGTAACTACATTTTAATTTATGGCGTTTTGGTTGCAGCGCTAAGCCCTGTGGCTATTGTAGCCCCTATGTTTACGCAATGGCACAAGGGTGACGCAGAGCTGTCTTTAAGTTTATTTTTTATTTCTACTTGCTTATTTCCTGCTGTTTTGCTGTTTGCCCTGCCTTTAGTTAATTTCAACCAGTGGCATTTTGATTTAATTCCAGTAATAAAATTTGCCAGCATTATCAGCATACTCCCTTTAATTATTTCTTTGTTTTTTTTAAAATTCTTTAAAAATTTTTCTAATTTTTTGAAAGGTCAAATACCTTGGGTCAACTCCCTTCTTCTTGCAGTTATTGTTTTTACTTTATTTGGAAATATTCAGCATAAAGTTAATATACATTATTTAAACTATTCGGAGTTGATACCATTACTGTTTATCATGATCGTTCCTGATTTTGGCGTTTATGTGCTAAGTCAAAAATTTTTAAACTCCTACTTTACCCCTTTTACTAAAAATGCAATCTCTATTAGCCTTAGCATGAAAAATTTAGCCTTATCTGCAGGGATATTATTAGGTCATGCGCCCTTAGCAAGCTTACCCTTAGCCCTTGGCTTTGTAGTACATTCCATATTTTTTGGCTACTTATTTGTTTCAAAAAAAAATAATTAATTATTGCATTTGCCAAAAAAGTGCTTTTTTGATATTTTTCTTATATGCCAACAGAATACAGCCTTGATTTAAAAAATATTTTTAAATCTTATGTTAACCAGCCTATAATTTCTAACTTTAGCCTTAAAATTAAATCTGGTAGTTTTGTAAGCATTCTTGGCCCTAGTGGTTGTGGCAAATCTACATTGCTTAATATCATTGCCGGAATTGAAAAAGTAGACAAAGGGCAAATGCTTTTACAAAACAAACCGCAAGCTGGCCCTAGGATAATGTTTCAAGATTATTCTTTATTCCCCTGGCATAATTGTGTAGACAATGTCTTGTTAGGAATGGCGCAATTGCCAGGCACTAAGCTAGAAAAAACAGCTAAGGCTGTGGCCTGGCTACAAGCTGTCGGCCTAGAAAAACACAAAGACAAATACCCGAAAGAACTTTCTGGCGGAATGAAACAGCGAGTAGCTCTTGCTCAAGTGCTAGCATCAGAATCCTCTATTATTTTAATGGACGAACCCTTTGGCTCTTTAGACAGCTTTATTCGAGAGGATTTGCAGCGTTTAATATTAAATATTTGGAAGAAGCACAAAAAAACTATTCTTTTTGTGACTCACAACATTAGCGAAGCGCTTTTTGTTGGCAGTCATATTCTAGTGTTGGATGATCAATTTAGTATCCTGCTAAATCGACCCATTAGGCTTGAAAAAAAAAAAAATAATGATAACCTTTTTGCAGCAGAGAAAGAAGTCAGGGCCCTTTTAAATAAATAATCCATTGTACACAAGGACATATATTCAAAATCTATTACTTTATATTCTAATATTTACTGCTTTTAATACTGCCGAGGCTATGAGTGCAAAAAATTCCACTTTAAATAGCCAGCCCATTAAAATTGGACGCATGGCTTTAGCCATGTGCCATGCCCCTGCGTTATTACTAGATAGAAGTAATTTATTAAAAAAAGCGGGGCTAAAAAATTTTGAATTAAAATACTTTACAAAGGGTAGCTTAAGCGCAAAGGCCCTCGGGGCTGGAGAAACAAATATGGCTTTCTTTGGAGCTATTATTCCTGCTATTGCTAACGGTCTTCCTGCCAGAATTGTTGCTGTAAACAGCATGGGAGGAACACAACTAGTCTGCAATAAAGATTCAAAAGTAAAGTCTCTAAAAGATTTAGCAAAAACCACCGTGGGTACACTCGGCCCCACCGCCTCTCCAACAAGTATATTGACGATCGCTCTTAACAAGGCGGGTGTATTAAACCAAGTAAAGCTAAGACATATTAATCGGCGTAATATTGTTACAGCCCTAATTGATAAAAAAATTATTGATTGCACCTCTAGCATGGAGCCCTTAACTAGCTCTATGGTGCAACGAGGAGCACGAATAATATTAAATGAAAAACAAATATATAATAATGGAAAATATCCATTTACTTTTGTTGTAGCTAGACAAGACTATATTAAAAATCACAGAGACAAAGTAAAACAAGTGCTAACCGCACATATAAAAGCACAAACAGCCCTAAACAATGACAAAAAAACAACCTACCCGTTGTTGCAAAAATATTTTGCATCAAACGGTATTAGTTTATCAAACAAAGCCTTTAAAAAAGCTTTAGATACTAATATTTTCCAAGCTCAAATTAGCAAAAAATTTATGACTCGCTTGATCAATGTTATGGCGGAAAGTAAAATTATACCAAAAGGTAAAAACTTTAGTGACTTTGTAGATTGCTCATTTGGAATGTGCGTTGACTAACAAACTTTATTTTTTATTTAAAATAATGAGCAAACTATTTTCCAAAATCTTTGCATGGACCACCCCTTTTTTAATTGTTTTTTTTCTGTGGGAACTTATTGTTTATTTTAAATTTGTTCCTGCTTATATCATGCCTCCGCCTCATAAAATTTTAACTCTGATGTGGCAAATGGCCTTTAACGGAACGCTAGGAAGATTGGCATTAATTAGTTTTAAAAATGCCTTTATCGGCCTGTCTATTGGAAGCAGTATTGGAATTTTATTATCTGCTATCTGTGCGTTTCATAAAAAAAGTTATGATTTTTTTACGCCTCTTATTAGTGCCTCTTATCCTGTACCTACCATTATTTGGGTTCCTTTAGCCTTGTTGTGGTTTGGGTTTAACTCTATTAGCTTAATTTTTGTAATAAGCCTTGGTTGTTTTTTTGCAACTTTTTATAATACTTCTGTCGGCTTGAAAAGCATTAATCCTTTGTATATTAAAATAGCAAAAAATCTTCACTTTTCTAAATGGATGTATTTGAAAGAAATAGTATTCTTTTCCAGCCTACCTCACTTATTATCTGGATTACGCTTGGCTGTTGGTCGAAGTTGGCAAATTGTCATTGGTGCCGAAATGATGGCTGGTACTATAGAGGGCTTAGGGCACTTTTTATGGTTGAACAGTGAGTTTTTTAAATACACAGAAGTCTTTGTTGGAATGTTTGCCATTTCCTTAATTGGCCTGTTAACAGAAAAAATACTTTTTGATTACCTGGAAAATATCAGTGTTAAAAAGTGGTACTAAGACAGTATCTTGTCTTGAATTTTACCAACTAGCCTTACCGTAGTTAATTCTTCTATTTGTTGAACCGTGGATTTAGGAGAGTTTGCTATATGAGTAATATTATTATTTAACATATTTGCCGCGTGAAATAACTCGCGTGGAGAAATTTTAGGGTATAGCTTTAGTAAGTGGTTTTGTCTTTTAATATCTAAGTCGGTAACAGAAAATACAGAGCAATTGTCTCTAACTAATTTAGCATTTTCATAACCCATCTTGGTTTCGCCAATAACATGGTAATAATAAACAATTTCTTGTAAAGTTTTAACATTAACAACAAAAGTTTTATTTAATGTATTTAAAGCCTTCCAGATATTAGAAAAATTTTTTCCTTGATTTAAAAAAAAGAAAAAAAGATGTGAATCCAAAAAAATAGAATTACCCATAAAGCCCCCAAGGATTGTTAGATTGATAAGCACTTGTTAATAATGAATGCATTTTGTCAAAGTCAGGCTCGCCCATTGTAATTAAATGAATTCTAACTACATCAGAATCATTTACTACAGAGTGGTAGTAATTATCCGCATTAATAAGAAAACTACGGCCAGCCTTCCACGGGATATTACCAGCCTTGTCCAAAGTAAATTCAAACCCATCTGGGTGATTTAATGCAAAGTTCCACTTATGACTATACTCTGCCCCTTGTTTCCTGCCAATATGAGGGGCTGCATAACCTCCCGGAGTAAGGGCGGTAAATCGCGCTCTATATAGTTTTTTATAAGGCAAACTTTTTAAAAATTTTACTGTGTAAGGGCACTGCTTTGCAATTTCGGTAAACTCGTAAGGGGCATCATTCTCTGTTTCATAACCATAAGTATATGCTCTATCAAAGTGATGCTGCCCCAAACCATGTACACAAATAGTATTCCAACCTTTAGAAGTTTCTTGTTGATGGTTAAGAATGTTTTTGTCTGGCCGCTGTTTGTCAAATAATTCTGAATAACTTTGTGCAATCATATCATTAATAAAAGGCTTGGCTTCTAGGTATATTTTTTCATAGGGAAACTTTAAAGGTAAATAGAGCCATGGCAAATCCTCTAATTCATAAATGTCTTTTCCCGTTAATTTTTTATTAACTGCATGTTGCGGCTTTTGTGTTTTATTATTAAAAAAAAACTTTTCCACACTTTCTGGAAACTTTTTATTAAACATTTTTTCTTCCATTTAAATACTTTTGTTTTTTAAAAAATCTTTCTTCAATATACCTCGCAGGAAGATTTAACTTGGCTAGCAACTGGCTTAAAGGAATTGCCTTTACTTCAGAAAAGGGAGCAAAAGAAGGGCCATCTACAGATAAAATATCACAAATACCAAAACGAACAGAACAGCTAACAGCTAAGCACTCCCTGGGACTACTAGATGGCTCTTGTAAATAATATTCCATAGACTTATCAAAGTCTTCCACGCTCATTTCTAAAATATGGGGGACAATATTTTGAAAATTTTTAAATAACTGCTTAGCATTATAATACTTATTGTTAGAATAATAAACTTCTAGTAACTCTTGCAAGTATAAAACAGTAGTGGCAGCAGGTATGACTCCCTCGGCTATTTGTTCTAAAATAACCACCGCCCATGCCTCTCCAATTTGGCCCGTGGCTATAAAAACTATATTAGAGTCTATTAATATTGGCTTCATATTCTTCCATATAATTCATTAAGTTTACCCTTTGGATATCCTGAAAGTACTCAACCCCTGTGGCAAAGGTTGCGCATAATTTACTCCATTGTTTTCTTCTCATTACTGAGGTTCTTAATAAAATTCTAGGGCTAACTTGTGGATATTTTATAAACTCCTTATAAGATTCATCAAAGTCTGACACTGTTACAGAGACTATTTCACTCATAATATTTTGAGTAGATAAAAATAGAGTTTCAGCAGTATCTTTTGCGGCCTCCCCTTGAAAGAAAAATCGTTCCAATAGTTCTTGCAACATCAAAACATCTGTTACCCCAGACACCATCTTTAATGCTGGCATTGCTGTTACCTTCACCGCCCATCTATATCCTATAGAGCCAGAACAAAAGTGAATAATACTGCTGTCATAAAAAATTTTTTCTAACATTTTTGAGCCTATACAGTTTCCTTGATACTGCCTAAAAATATTTCTTTTTCTAAAGTTTCCCAATTCCACACATCTGCATTAGTGCGCGTAATTGCCTTAACACTATCTAAGGGGCTTATTGCAGAACACAAGCCTTCTTTAATTTCTATTAATTGAAGCTCTACTAAATTTTCTATAATGTGCTGATTTTTTTCAAAGGTTTGTACTAATTGCTCTGGAATAGATATGTTAACTTTTTTCATTTTAAAGCTTCCATTACTTTTGGTTTTATAGGTTTAAAATTAGCTTACCGACACAAACTCTGATTACAACTACAAATTACTTCTAAAAAGCATTTTTATTTTTTAAAATCATAAAACTTGAGACAAAAAGGTTTGCAACTGCTCGTGTTTGGGGTGATTAAAAAACTCATCGGGCTTTGCCATTTCTAAAATTTTACCATCAGCCATAAAAATAACACGATCTGCCACCTCTTTTGCAAA
>VSKW01004736.1_pt1 | contig 17449 bp, 10 predicted proteins | sample 4798611 | NCBI WGS metagenome assembly VSKW01 (sample SAMN12179536, study PRJNA552185) | sponge metagenome | biome: deep-sea hydrothermal plumes; feature: spots directly above weak diffusing fluid; material: sea water; isolation source: sponge from the Crane site of a hydrothermal vent ...
AATAATTGATAAAAAGAAAAAATAAGTTAGCATAAATAAGTTAGTTAAGCCTGTGTGGTGGAATTGGCAGACACGCTAGATTTAGGATCTAGTGCCGTGAGGCGTGTGGGTTCGAGTCCCTCCACAGGTACCATTTTTATTTTCAATCAAAACTGAGCCCCTTTACCCCTCTACTCCGACAAGTCTTCCAAAAAATCCTCTCCCAGCAATTTATTGGCCTGCTCCTCTAATTCTAAATTAGAAGTATGGTGTCTAACAAACAAAATTTGTTTTTGAAAATCTATTTTGGTCCACTCAGAACTTGGTGTTTTATTTTCTATTAAAAAAGTATCTAAACATAAAGCTAAATAATCCACTATAAAACTAATTTGGTTTTGAATATTTTCGGCTTGTTTTTTAATTTCTGATTGTTCGTAATCGTTGTTTTCTATAGCTAAAACTTCATAGTCTATAGAAACTTCAAATATTTGTTGTTTTAATTGCCCTGTGGTTTTTAAATATAGACTGCACATTAGTTCATTTTTGTATAATGTGTTTTTAACTTCTAAGGTTTGGTTATCTTTTAAATTACCTTTAAATTCTTTAAAAAATAGATCAGCAATTTCTTTATCAAAATCTTTAGGTAAAGGAATAGCTTTTTTAGAATCAGCATTTCTGGGAAAAAACATACAGTTACCTCCAAAAGGTTAATAAAAAATTAAGGTATTAGAATATAAATTTATAAAGTAATACTTTTTTATTTACAAACAAAAATTGCATTAAATACGCAATTCTGCAATACAGGCAGTCATAAAGGCCACAGCCAAAGCCACAGCCAAAGCACTTTTAACTAATGCTTTAATGCCCAATTTGGCAAGATGACTTTTTTCAATAGGCTTGCAATAGTGGTCATAGAAAATAATGGGCTTAGGCTAACTGGTTAAAATCAAACAGAAAAAATCATTTTTATAAGCATTTGACCCTTAAGGCATTTGGCTATAAATCTATAAGACAACAGTATAAGTAGCTTAAATAATTAAAAGAATAAAGAAAATATGCAAAACAACCTTTTTCAAAAAGTTTATATCTCTACCTATGGGTGTCAGATGAACGATAATGACACAGAAAGGATGTATTCTTTACTGGAGATGGCCGATTATGAACCTGTATCATCAGCCATAGAGGCCGACTTTGTAATTTTAAACTCGTGTAGTGTTCGCGAAAAACCCGTTCATAAAATTCGATCCGAGGTGGGGCTTTATAAAGATTATAAAAAGAAAAAACCGCATTTTAAAATTGGAGTGGCCGGTTGTGTAGCTCAACAAGAAAAGAAAAAATTATTTAAAATGATACCCAACTTAGATTTTGTAATTGGTCCCGATCAAGTGGATAATATTATAAATATATTAGAAGAGGTAAAAACGGCGAAAAGCAAAGTGCTTTCTACCTCTTTTGACAAAAATCCAGAATATCAAGTACAAAGTTTAATTCGTAATCCTAAGGTTTCCAGCTTTATTAACATTACTAAAGGTTGCAATAATTATTGCACCTTTTGTGTTGTGCCTTTTACTAGAGGGCGTGAAAAAAGTAGACCTTTAAAAGACTTAGTTACTGATGTAAAAAATTTAGTTAAAAGGGGAGTTAAAGAAATTAGTTTATTAGGACAAAATGTAAACTCTTACCAATCTAGTTGTGGAGCGGGGTTTTCTAAATTGTTACAAGTTATTGCAGAAGATACAGACATTAAGCGCATTCGCTACACCACCAGCCACCCTAAAGATTTTGACTACCAACTGGCTTGCATTATGCAAAAATACAGAAGCAAAATTTGTGACCATGTTCACTTGCCCGTGCAGTCGGGAAATTCTGATATTTTAAAACTCATGAACCGTGGTTACACTAGAGAAGAGTATATTGAAAAAGCCAATATGATTTTTGAAACCATACCAGGGGTTAGCTTTACCACCGACATTATTGTGGGCTTTCCCACAGAGGAAGAAAAGCACATACAAGACACTTATAGTTTGTTTCATGAGGTGGATTTTGACGCTGTATTTGCTTATAAATACAGCCCAAGGCCTTTTACAAAGGCTGCTATTTGGGAAGATCAAGTGTCTGAAATAGAAAAATCTACAAGATTAGCTAAGTTATTTGAAGTTCATAAATCTTTAGCTATAGATAGTTGTAAGAAATATGAGAATAAAATATTAGAAGTTTTAGTAGAAGGGGTGGACGAAAAAAACGCTATTTTTAGAGGGCGAGGTACACAAAATAAAATGATAAAATTTACTACTAATGAAGCAATAGCCAAAGGAGTAGAAAGTTTAGTATCTAAAATTGTAAAAGTAAAAGTTATTGAAGCCAGTCCTCAAAGTTTAAAAGGAGTATTAGTTAATGGATAATATAAATATAAAAAATGGTTTAACTTTTGATGATATATTTTTAATCCCTCAATACTCAGAAATTCTTCCTAAAGAAGTTTCTTTAAAAAGTTTTTTTGCAAAAGATTTATATTTGGCAAGCCCCATTTTATCTGCAGCTATGGATACGGTTACAGAAAATAAAATGGCTCAAGTGGTAGCTCAACAAGGTGGCGTTGGGGTTATTCATAAAAATATGTCTGTGGAGTCACAAACAGAAGAAGTAGATAAGGTTAAAAAACACGAAAGTGGAATGATATCTGACCCTATTACTTTAAGTCCAGATCATTTGTTATCGGATGCCGAAAAGCTAATGAGTCATTATTCTTTTAGTGGAATACCCATTGTAGTAGATGAAAAATTAAAAGGTATTTTAACCAATAGAGATTTACGCTTCGAAACCGATTTAACACAAAAAATTTCTACTTTAATGACTAAAGAAGATTTAATAACCACAAAAATAGGTACAACTTTAGAAGAAGCTAAAGTTATTTTACACAAGCACCGTATTGAAAAGTTACCAGTGGTAGACTCTCAAGGCCTTTTAAAAGGTTTAATCACTATTAAAGATATTGAAAAAGCAGAAAATTTTCCCAATGCAACAAAAGATAAAAAAGGAAGACTTTTTGTAGCCGCTGCCATTGGTAGTAATGATCATAATAGAGCCGAGGCTTTAGTAGCTGTTGGAGTAGATATGTTAGTGTTAGACTCCGCCCATGGACATTCTAAAAATATTATAGAAATGACTCAATTTATTAAAAAAAGTTTTCCAGATATTATTATTGTAGCGGGTAATGTGGTAACGGCAACAGCTACAGAACAATTAATGAAAGCCGGAGCGGATGTGGTAAAAGTGGGTATTGGTGCAGGAAGTATTTGCACCACACGGATTATTTCTGGAGTGGGAGTTCCTCAAGCTACAGCGGTTTATGAGTGTGCAAAAATAGCTAAAAAATTAGGAAAAAGTATTATCGCTGATGGAGGAATTAAATACTCGGGCGATTTAACCAAAGCATTAGCCTTAGGAGCAAACTCGATTATGGTTGGTAATTTATTATCAGGGACTGCAGAAAGCCCTGGTGAAATTATTTTATTTCAAGGAAGAAGTTATAAATTGTATCGCGGTATGGGTAGTTTAGGAGCTATGAAAAAAGGATTTAATGATAGGTATTTTCAAAAAGAAGTTAAAGAGATTAATAAGTTAGTACCAGAAGGAATAGAAGGACGAGTGCCGTATAAAGGAAAAGTTAGTGAAGTTTTGTATCAATTATTAGGTGGTGTTAGATCGGGCATGGGATATTTAGGAGCTAGCAGTATTGAAAATTTACAACAAAAAGCTAGTTTTATAAAAAGTAGTCCTGCTAGTATTAAAGAGTCTCATGTGCATAGTGTGAGTATTACAAAAGAAGCACCTAATTATAAAGGTAACTAAATTTGTAATGAAAAAAATATTAGTTTTAGATTTTGGTTCGCAATACAGTGCTTTAATTGTAAAAGCTTATAGAAAATTAAACATTTATGCCGAATTAATTCGTTACGATACTCCTTTAAAAGACATTGCCTCCCAAAATGTAAAAGGCATTGTTTTAAGTGGAGGTCCACTTTCGGTTTCTAAAAAAGATTCTCTTTATTGCGATGTTAAAGCTTTGCAAAAAATTGCTCCTGTTTTTGGTATTTGTTATGGAATGCAAATGATTGCTCATCAATGGGGAGCGGAATTAAGTTTTGAAACACACAGAGAATATGGAATAAACACTATTGAGTGGGCAGAGCCTTTAGTTTCTACTATTCCAAAAAAACACAAAGTGTGGATGTCTCACGGAGATTCTATTATCAAATTACCTTCCCAGTTAAAAGTTTTAGCTTATAGCAATAAAGGCACAGAAAAAGAAATTCCCGTAGTTATTAGTGCTAATAATTTATTAGCCGTACAATATCATCCAGAGGTTTTAAATACCGAATACGGAAATGATTTATTAAAATATTTTGCAGAAGATATCTGTAATATTGATCATGTTTGGACTCCTGATTCGAGAGAACAAGAAGTATTACATGCTATAAAAAATACTGTAGGTAAAAACGAAAAAGTTTTATGTGCTTTATCAGGAGGGGTAGATTCTAGTGTTTTAGGTTATGCTTTAAGTAAATCTTTATCTAAAGAACAAGTGTATTATTTTTTTGTAGATACAGGAATGTTAAGAAAAAACGAATTTACAGAAGTTTTAGAAATTTATAAAAAAATGGGATTAAATGTTCATGGAGTTAATTACTCTAACTTATTTATAAAAAAATTAAAAGGGGTTAGTGACCCTGAAAGAAAAAGAAAAATTATAGGACAAACTTTTATTAGCGTTTTTGAAAAAGAAGCTAGTCATTTTAAAAATATACAATATTTAGCTCAAGGCACTTTGTACTCTGATGTTATTGAAAGCTCTACAATATCTTCGGTTAGTGAAGTTATTAAATCGCATCATAATGTAGGAGGCTTGCCTGAAAATTTTAATTTTAAACTACTAGAGCCTTTTAATAAAATTTTTAAAGATGAAGTAAGACAATTAGGGGAAAATTTAAAAATAGATAAATCTATATTGTATCGTCATCCTTTTCCAGGGCCTGGGTTGGCTATTAGAATTATAGGAGAAGTTACTTTAAAAAAAATTGAAATCTTACAAAACTGTGATGAAATATTTATTAAAAGCTTAAAAGAGACAGGTTTGTACTCTAAAATTTGGCAAGCCTTTTGTGTTTTACTACCCATACAAAGTGTGGGAGTGCAAGGGGATAGCAGAACTTATAAATTTGTATTAGCTTTAAGAGCAGTTACCTCAGAAGATGGCATGACGGCTCGCTCGTACCATTTTGACCCAGAAGTTTTAGAAAGTATTTCGACAAAAATCACTAACGAAGTTCCAGAGGTTAGTCGAATAGTTTATGATATTAGTAACAAACCACCTTCAACTATCGAATGGGAATAAAAAAGGGAACGGAAATAAAAACGGAAATACAAAATGCCTTTTGTTCATTTACATGTTCATAGCGAAAGCTCTTTACTAGAATCCAGCACTAGAATTACTAAGCTTATCCAAAAAGCTAAAGAGTTTAATATGCCTGCGGTGGCTTTAACCGATTTAGGCAATATGTTTTCTTGTGTAGATTTTTACACTCAAGCTAAAGCAGCAGGGGTTAAGCCCATTATTGGTTTAGAAGTGTATGTGGCCCCTGGTAGTCATAAGGTAAAAGAGCGTAATGAAGAGGGTATTCCTAGTCGTCGTATTGTTTTATTAGCTAAAAATTATAAGGGCTATCAAAATTTATGTAGGTTAAGCTCGGCTTCTTATAGAGATGGCTTTTACTATACTCCTCGAGTGGATAAAGATTTGCTAAAAACTTATAGCGAAGATTTAATGGCTTTGTCGGGTTCGACTATGGGTTACATTTCATGGACTTTTCAAAGGTTTGGAGCCGAAAAAGCTTTAAAAGAAATTCAATTTTTTAAAGATATTTACAAAGGCAACTTTTACTTAGAAATTTCAAGATTGGGGTTATTCTCTAATGAAGAACAAAAATCTTTAGAAGAGTTTTTAATTAAAACTGGCAAAAAAGAAAATATAGATTTAGTAGCTACTAATGAATCGTATTATTTAGAACAAAAAGATGCCATTATACAAGATGTTTTAGTTTGTATTGGAAAAAACCAAAGTTTAAATGATCCCGAAAGGCATAAATTACCTAACCAAAATTTTTATTTTAAATCTCCTGAAGAAATGAAAGAGCTATTTAAAGATATTCCAGAAGCCTTAAATAATTCTTTAAAAATTGCAGAGAAGTGTAATTTTGCATTTTCTTTAAAAGATAAGCATGGAAATCCTATTTATCACCTACCTTCTTTTAAAACAAAAAATAATAAACCTTTAGATGAAGAATTAAAAAAATTAAGTACTCAGGGTTTAAAAAGTTTAATTGCTTTGCGCAGTAAAGAATTTCAAAAAACTTTTTATGAACCTAGAAAAAAAGAATACCAAGATCGTTTAAATTTAGAATTAAAAATTATTAATAGCATGGGGTTTAATGGCTATTTTTTAATTGTACAAGATTTTATTAGTTGGGCTAAATCTAAAAAAATTCCTGTTGGTCCAGGAAGAGGGTCTGGAGCGGGGTCTTTAGTGGCCTACAGTTGCGGCATTACCACTGTAGACCCCATAGAGCATACTTTAATTTTTGAAAGATTTTTAAATCCAGAGCGTATTTCTATGCCTGATTTTGATATTGATTTTTGTCAAGAGCATAGATCAGAAGTTATTAATTATGTAACTAATCGTTACGGAGAAAAAAGCGTTTCACAAATTATTACTTTTGGAAAGCTACAAGCTAGAGCGGCTATTCGTGATGTGGGAAGGGTTTTAGGTTTGGAGTATTCGGAGGTGGATGTCATTGCAAAAATGATTCCTGATCGATTGGGTATTTCTTTGCCAGAAGCTATCGTTGAAGAACCTAAAATGCAAGAAGCCATGGAGGCTGATGCTAGAATTAAAAATTTATTAAGTTTAGCTCAAGAATGCGAAGGTTTAACTCGTCATGCCAGTATCCATGCAGCAGGAGTTATTATTGCCGATGGTGAAATTAGCTCTAAAGCCCCCTTGTATAGGGGAGTGGAAGACGAAAATGTTGTTCAGTATGAAATGAAGAGTGCAGAAAAAATTGGGCTAATTAAATTTGATTTTTTGGGTTTAAAAACTTTAACTCATTTAAGAAGAACAGTAGATTTAATTAAGCTTAATAAAAATATAGATATTAATGTATCAGAAATAGATATACATGATGTTAAAATTTATAAACTTTTATCTTCTGGAAAAACAGATGGAGTATTTCAATTTTCCAGCTCTGTTATGACCGATTTTTTAATAAAACTACAACCTCATTGTTTTGATGACTTGGTATTAACCACTTCGATTAATCGGCCAGGACCTATGGAAATGGTGCCAGAGTATTTAAAAAGGCGACGAGGCGAAAGTAAAATTAAATACGAATTTAAAGAATTAGAAGAAATTTTAAAACCCAGTTTAGGTATTGCTATTTATCAAGAGCAGGTAATGCAAATTTCTTCTTTAATTGCTAGTTATTCTATGGGTGAAGCCGATATGTTACGGCGAGCTATGGGTAAAAAAATTGAATCAGAAATGTTAGTGCAAAAAAATAGATTTATCAATGGAGCTCGAAAAAACAAGTATGATCAAAAAAAAGCAGAAAAGTTATTTGATTCTTTAGCAGAGTTTGCAAAATATGGTTTTAATAAATCTCATGCTGTGGTTTATAGTGTTATATCAGCACAAACGGCTTTTTTAAAAGCCTACTATCCTGTAGAATTTTATGCAGCCTTACTGAGTACAGAAATGGGGGATACCGATAAAGTTTCTATAACTGTGGGTTACATTAAAAGAGAAAATATAGAAATAGAACTTCCTCATATTAATACTTCTGATTGGGAGTTTACCGTTAAGGGCAAAGAAATTATTTATGCATTAGGAGCTTTAAAAGGTGTGGGGCAAGCTGCTGTAGACTCTATTATTTCTGCTCGAGAGAAAAAAGAAAATAAAATCTTTAAAGATTTAGAAGATTTTTTTGATAGTGTGGATTTAAGAAAAGTAAATAAAAAAACGATAGAAAGTTTAATTAGTGCAGGAGCTTTAAACAATTTTGGATTTAACAAAGCCACTTTATTAAAACATTTTTCTAAATTTACAGAAAGAGCCTCTTTTAAACAACAAGAAGAAGAAGTAGGGCAATTTAGTTTATTTGGATTAGATGCAGAAGAAAAAGAAAAAGATAAAATTATTTTACCAGAAGAAAAAGATTGGAGTAAAAGTAAAATGTTACTTCAAGAAAAAATAGCTTTTGGTTTTTATTTAAGTGATTCTCCCATTAGTAGTGTTCAAGATCTTTCCTTAAAATTATTTGGACAATCTTTAAAAGATTTATCTAATGCTTCTGATAGCAAAGAGCTTGTAGCTGGCAAACAAAACAGTGTGTATGGCAAACAAGACAATATGTATGGTAAAAAGTCAGATGAAAAGCTATTTAGAGCCTTTGTATTACTATCTTCTTGTCGAGAATTGATTACTAAAAAAGGTACAAAAATGGCTTTTTCACAAGTGGAAGATTCTTTCGCCTCTTCTGAATTAATTATTTTCCCTAATGAATACAAAGAAGTTTTTGAAAGTTTAGTGGTTGATCAAGTAATGTATTTAGAAGCTAATATTCAAGTTAAAGAAGAAACAGTAAAACTAATTGCTAAAAAAATTAAATCTTTAGATGATTACTTAAAAACTGTAAAAACGGTATATTTGGATTTAAATCAAGAGGCTCTTCCACAAGGAGTTTTAATTAATGAAGCCATTAAACAGTTAAAAGCGTATTTGGAAGAAAATGCCAATAAAACTAAGTCTAGTACAGAAGAAAATGCTTTTGTTACGGTAGAAAACACTACACCCAAGTGTAAATTTAAAATTCGTATGATTGTAGATGTTAATAACCAAAAACTATTAGTAGAAACCAAAGAAGATTTTTCTGTGCATTTGGATAAAGAGTTTATAGATATGATAGCAGGAAGTTTTAAAAGCGTTCAGGGTTTAAATTTTGTGTTTTAAGCTGTCCAATTAACCCAATTAACTAACAAGCGAATTAACCAAAAATTACTTTTTTAACCCTAGCTAAAGTGGCTTTAGACAAAACTCTTGCCTTATCTTTACCCTCTAATAAAATTTTATCCAGTTGCTTGGTATCACTCATATACTGATTATAAAGCTCACGCTTACTAGCTAAGGTTTTATTTACTAATTGAAATAATTCTTCTTTAGCCTCTCCCCAAGAAATGCCTTTTTTATAGCTTTGTACTAATTTATCTATATGCAAAGAGGAGTTAAAATTAGAGTCTTCTTCCTCAAAATGCGTTGCAAATAATTTATACCAATCCATAATTAAAGATTTGTTAGGGTCTTTGGGATCATTTACTCCCACAGAATCGGTTTGAATTTTCATAATTAATTTTCGTAACTTTTTTTCTTCAATAAATAAAGGAATGTAATTATCATAAGACTTACTCATTTTTTGCCCATCTAAACCTGTAATAGAAGTTTCTAAAAGATTAGTCTTAGCCAATCCTGTAATTTTTTTAAGTTCTTCTTTATCTAAAGCTTTAGGCAAGGTTAGTAACTGGTTATTTTTATAATGATGATTTATTTTACCAGCAATATCTCGACACATTTCTAAATGTTGTAGTTGATCTTGCCCTACAGGAACAATATGACTATCAAAGCTTAATATATCTGAAGACATTAAAACAGGATAAGAATACAGTCCCATATTGATACCAATGTCTAAATCTTTTTTATTTTCTTGAGTATTTTTATCTAAAAAAGCTTTATAAGCATGGGCACGATTTAACATTCCTTTAGGGGAAAAGCAGGCTAGTATCCATGATAATTCTAAAATTTCTGGAATATCACTTTGTCTAAATAAAATACTGTTTTTGGGATTTAATCCACAAGCTAACCAAGTTGCAGTAACTTTATAAATATTGCTTTGTAAATCTAAAGACTTAGGCTGATTAATTAAAGAATGGTAATCAGCAATAAAAAATAAGCTCTCTTTAAAATATTTAGCGTATTTTAAAGCAGGCTTAATAGCTCCAAAATAATTACCAAAATGGGGAACGCCTGTGGGCTTTATGCCTGTTAAAATTCTTTGCTGTAAGTAATCTTCTGTTTTCATGATATAGATTTTCTGTATATTTTTTTGTAGTAGTGTTTTTTATTAAAAAAATAAATAAGGCTACATATGCAAAGCTTTACCGTCCACAGCTAAGGCCGCTTCTTTAATGGTTTCATTTAGTGTAGGGTGGGCATGAAAAGAGGAAGCCAAATCGGCAGTGGTTGCAGCAAACTCCATACAAATTACTGCTTCACCAATAAGTTCCGAAGCTTTTGGGCCAATAATATGTACTCCTAAAATTTTATCGGTGGTTTTATGAGATAAAATTTTTACAAAACCTTCTGTAGAGCCTAAAGCTTTTGCTCTACCATTGGCAGAAAAAGGAAAACTGCCTTTTTTATAATCCACTTTTTGCGATTTTAACTCTTCTTCTGTAAAACCTACAGAGGCCACTTCGGGGTCTGTATAAATAACACTGGGAATACAAATTTCTTTTACTAAACCACTATGGCCAAAAATATTTTCAGCCACCGCAACCCCTTCTTCTTCGGCTTTATGAGCTAACATTGCCCCTCCAATAACATCACCAATGGCATAAACAGAAGAACATGTGGTTTGAAACGAATTAGAAACAGGAATAAAACCACCTTTATCTAGAGTAACACCAATGGCTTTTAAATTAAGCCCCTCAGTAAAGGCTTGTCTTCCCACAGCCACTAGTAATACATCGGTTTTAGTGCTTTCTGTTTTTTTTGTTTTAAGGTCTTGAATTTCTATTTGTACTTTATTACCAGTGACTTTTGCAGAGGTAACTTGTTTTTCATTAACAATATTTAAACCTTGTTTATTTAAAATTTGTTTTAATTTTTTAGAAATTTGAAGGTCTGTGGGGCCTGCAATATTTTTACTATACTCTATAACAGTAACCTTTGTACCTAAGCGTGACCATACCGATCCTAACTCTAATCCAATAACACCAGCACCAATAATGCTCATTGTTTTAGGAATACTTTTTAAACTTAAAGCTTCTGTGGAAGAAATAATATATTTACCATCAAAATCTAAACCAGGCAGAGGCCTTGGAACACTACCGGTGGCAATTAAAATATTTTTTGCTTTAATAGTTTTTTTAGCTTCTTTTAGTGCTATTTCTGTGGAAGAAACAAACGAGCCAAAGTCATTAAATACAGTAATTTTATTTTTATTCATTAAGTATTTTATACCAGTGGTTAGTTCAGTAACTATTTTTGTTTTTCGCTCCATCATTTTTTGTAAATTAATTTTTAAACTTTTTATTTCTAAACCATGTTCCTCAAAATGCAAAGAGGCTTGTGCAAAATGTTCACTAGATTCCAGTAAAGCTTTAGAGGGAATACAACCTACATTTAAACAAGTTCCTCCAAGGCTAGAATCTTTTTCAATAATAGCCACTTTTAACCCCAATTGAGCCGCTTTAATAGCTGCCACATAACCACCAGGTCCAGAGCCAATGATTGCTAAATCAAACATAATATTCCTTTTCCATTATTTTTTTAGTAACCATTATTTGTTTTAATTTACCATCAATTTTTTTAAGTAATAATTAAGTTTACCAATTAAACTTCTAATAACAGTCGCGAAGGTTCTTCCATACATTCTTTTATGGTTTTTAAAAAGCCCACCGATTCTTTTCCATCAATAATGCAATGATCATAAGATAAAGTTACATACATCATTGGGCGAATAACTACCTCTCCATTAAGAGCAATAGGGCGTTCTTCAATTTTATGTAATCCTAAAATACCACTTTGAGGAGGATTTAAAATAGGAGTGGATAGTAAAGAACCAAAAACTCCACCATTACTAATAGTAAAAGTACCATTAGAAAGATCGTTTAAAGATAATCTCGAGTTTCGCGCTTTTTCTGCATAGTAAATAATAGATTGCTCAATTTCTGCAATAGAAAGTTTATGGGCTTGCTTAATTACAGGAACTAATAATCCCTTGTCACTACTAACAGCAACACCCATATTTACAAAATTACGATGAATAATATGATTATCTTTTATAGATCCATTTACAGAGGGATATCTTTTTAAAGCTTCTATACAGGCTTTAATAAAAAAGCCCATAAAACCTAATCTTACTCCATGTTTTTTTTCAAAAGCGGTTTTAAATGTTTTTCTTAAATTCATTATCGCACTCATATCGATTTCATTAAAAGTGCTAAGAGTGGCTGTTTGATTTTGTGATTCTAATAAGCGTTTTGCAATGGTTTGCCTTACTAAGCTCATAGGCACAAGAGTTTCTAATAAATCTTCTGTAAAAGCCACTTTTGGCAATTCTACTTTTATATTTTTCTTTGGAGGGGTGCTTGCACTAGGGGAGGAAGTATTACTAGCAACAGGATTTGTATTTTGTAGTTGCTGTAAGCTTTCTAACTTTCCCACTCGTGAATGCACTGGCGAATGCCCATTAGAGGGGTTAGTGGATGTTGCAGTGGAGGCAGAGCTTTCCTTTTTTTCTTCCACACTAGATTCTGAAGAGTTGGAAGAAGACGAAACACTTTGGTTATTACTAGTAGTAGATACTTTAGGGTTTGGATTTTTTGCTTGGGTATCTAAGTTAGCTAAAACTTCACCCACTTTAACAGTATCGCCGACTTGGTGTTTATGGGTTAATAGTCCGCTTTTTTCGGCAACCACTTCCATACTAGCTTTATCGGTTTCTAAAATTAGTATAATTTCATCTTTTTCTACAAACGAATTATCGGTTTTTGTCCATTCTGATAAAATGGCTTCTGTAATTGATTCACCGGCTTGAGGTACTTTGATATCCATAATAAATCCTTTTTTGGTTAGCTTTTTTTATATAACAAATGCTTTTTTTAAAGCATCTAAAAGTAATCGTTTTTGTTCCTTTAAATGCATACTACTAGAACCCTCGGCTGTACTAGCCATAGCTGGCCGACCTGCGTATTCAAAAGCAATATGATTTAAACCTAAAGTGTTTAATAAATTTTGCAAAGCTATATTAATATAAGAATAAGCCCCCATATTTTTAGGTTCTTCTTGTACCCAAATAATTTTTTTTAATTTAGGGTAAGCATTTATGTAACTGGTTAATTGTGTAATGTTTAAAGGATAAAGTTGCTCGATGCGAATAATCGAACATAAGTTTTGATTTTTTTTTGGAGCTTGTAATTTTAGTTCTTCTAATTCAAAAAATACTTTTCCAGAACATAGTATAACAGATTCTACTTTTTTAGGATCTACTAAATTAGGTTCTTCTAAAATTTCTTTAAACCCAGAGGAACAAAAGTCATCTATAGTAGATATATTTTTATGGTGTCTTAATAAAGATTTTGGTGACATTATAACTAAAGGTTTTTTAAAATTGGTTTTCATTTGTCTTCGCAAGGCATGAAATAAGTTAGCAGGAGTAGTTAAATTACACACTTGCATATTTCCTTGAGCGCAAAGTTGTAAAAAGCGTTCTAGTCTTGCACTAGAATGTTCGGGGCCTTGCCCTTCGTGTCCATGAGGTAATAGCAAAACTAAACCACTATAGCGATTCCATTTTTGTTCACCACTAGAAAGAAATTGGTCAATAATAACTTGTGCACCGTTAGCAAAATCTCCAAACTGTGCCTCCCAAATACTTAAAAAACTAGGATCTACAACCGAGTTACCATATTCATAAGCTAAAACAGCAAACTCCGATAAAGGACTATTGTAAACACAAAACTCCCCATTGTTTAAATTTATTTCTCTTAAAGGGTTGTATTCTTTATTATTAATTTGATCGGTAAATACAGCGTGTCTATGAGAGAAAGTTCCTCTTTTTACATCTTGTCCACTAAGGCGCACCGAAATACCCTCTTGCCTTAACGAAGCATAAGCTAAAAGTTCTGCGGTGGGCCAGTCGATTATATTATTGTTTAAATTTCCTTCCCTTTTATCTAAAAGTCTTTTTATTTTAGAATTTAAATTAAAATTTTCAGGTTCTTTAGAAAGGTATTTAATTAATTGGATTGCAGTGTCTTTGCTTATAGCTGTATGACAAGGTTTTAATATGTCTTCTTCTGTTCCAGAAATATATTTTTCCCATAAGTGGTTTGGTTTTTCTTTATTAGGGACATATTTATAATTAGGACTTTTAATTTTATCTAAAGTTTCTTGTAAATGGTTTGCTATTTTTTGTTCTTCTTTTTTTAATTCTTCTTCAGAAACAATATTTTGAATTTGTTTTCCGTATATAGTTTTTACTGTAGGGTGCTTAGATATAAGTTTGTATAATTCTGGTTGTGTAAATCGAGGTTCATCGGCTTCGTTGTGTCCAAAGCGTCTATAACCGGTAACTTCAATAATTATATCTTCTCCAAAAGTTTGTCTAAAATCAACAGCCATTTTCATAGCTTTTACACAGGCTTCAGCATTATCTGCGTTAACTAAAATTATAGGAGCTTTAATAGAGTGACCTAAATCAGAGCTATAACGGGTAGAGCGAGCATCTTCTGGATTAGTGGTAAACCCAATTTGATTATTTAAAATAATGTGAATACTTCCTCCTACAGTATAACCTTTAGGAAAGCTAAGTTGTAAAGTTTCACTAGAAACCCCTTGTCCAACAAAGGCGGCATCACCATGAATAAGTATAGGTATTACGCTTTTTCTTTTTAATGTATCTTTTCTAAAGCGTTGTTTAGCTCGCGCTTGTCCACAAACTACGGGGTTAATGGCTTCTAAGTGAGAAGGGTTAAAAGATAAAGAACAATGGAAGCTTCCTTGTGTGGTTTCGATATTAGAAGAATGACCTATGTGGTATTTTACATCACCGGTATAATTGTGAGACTCGGTATCGCTGTTAATAAATAAATTTAAAGTTTCTTCCACATCTTTTTGCATAAAAGTGGATAAAACATTTAGTCGACCTCTATGAGCCATTCCAATTACCCATTCTTCACAGCCTTGAGCTAACGAAAACTTTACACCCAAATCTAACATAGGAATTAAAACATCCACACCTTCAATAGAAAAGCGTTTTGCTCCTAAAAATCTTTGATGAATAAATTTTTCTAAATTTTCTGCTTTTATTAAATTAGATAGTATTTGTTTTTTGTATTCAGAGTTTAAAGTGAAAGGATTATTCTCCATTTGGTTATAAAACCATTCGCGCACCTCTGGTTTACAAGAGCTAGTTTGCACACTAATATTTTTACAATAGCTGTTTTCTAAATGAGCAATAATATCTTTTGCTTTACCTTTTGGTAGTAGAGGGTCTTTTAAAGTTTGCAATAAACTTTGATCTAAATCTTCTTTTGTTAATTGAAAATTACTAATATTAAATAAATCAATTTGTTTTTCATTTCTTAAAGTTTTATTAAAAAGAGAAATAGGAGTAAGCTCGGCTTTTAAATGTCCATAGTTTCTATAAAATTGAATGAGTTTAAAAAAATTTAAACTTTTTAAGTCTAAGTTACCACCTTTAGAATTAAATAAAACTTTAGAAAATTCTAATCCTTGAAAAAAATTTTTCCATTCCGAAGAAAGAGAAGGGTCTGTAGATTGAAATTTTTTATACTCTTGTTCGATATAATCTAGATTAGTAATATCTAAGTTTTTTTGAGTTTGAAAATTAATTATATCGTCCATTTTATTAGCCATTTCAATAGGTTAAATCTATAGTTAAGTACTAATATTAGAGTAGTTTTCTAAGGTTTTGATGTCAAAGTTTTTTCTTTTTTTCGATTAAAGCCTTTTTTTCAGGCACCCCTGCAGGCTGAGTCGTAAAAGCCTTTGTTTATCTAGTCAAATAGCTATTTTTTTAGCTCTCTGTTTGACTCTGATTTATTATATAGCAAAATTACTACAATGAGGAAAAAGAAAAGTATTAAAAAGACCACTGCCACTACTCAATCCACTTGGGAGAAGCCTGTATTTTCTGTGGATGGTAAATCAGTTAGTACGGGCAAGCTGGTTACAGGTTTAATCCTTTTCGTTTTTGCTTATTTAATAGCCAAAAAGATTAGTAGTTTGGTAGAAAAACGACTAATTTCTCGCTTACCTATAGAGGATAATTTAAAACATATTTGGAAAAGGGTGTCCTTTTATATATTGTTTTTCACCTTTGTTTTATTTATTTTAAATTTTCTTAATATACCCTTGACCATATTTACCGTTTTGGGTGGAGCTTTAGCTATTGGTGTAGGTTTTGGTTCGCAATCTTTAGTAAATAATTTTATTAGTGGCACTGTAATTTTACTGGCTAAACCCTTAAGAATTGGAGATGTAATTTCTGTAGATGACCTAACAGGAAGAGTGGAGTTTATAGGAGCCCGTAGCACTCGTATGAAAACTATGGAAAACACCCATATTGTAGTGCCCAATAGCCGGCTTTTAGAGAAGAATATTTTAAATTGGACCTTATCGGATAATATTATTAGAAGAAAGCTTTCCGTTGGGGTGGCTTATGGTTCGGATATACAAAAAGTTAAAAATTTACTAGATCAATTAATAGAAAGAGAATCGAGAGTTTTAGCCAAACCTAGACCTATCGTTTTATTTAACAATTTTGGGGATAATTCCCTAGAATTTATAGTATATTTTTGGGCTAGATTACCTTATAATTTAATTGATCTAGACAAATTAGCCAGTTCTTTACGATTCGAAATTTATGAGGTTTTTAAACAAAATTCCATTGTTATTGCCTTCCCTCAAAGAGATGTTCACTTAAACACCTCTACACCTCTTCAAATTGAATTGAAAAATCAGTAAAACCCCTTAGGTAGTAAATCATAAGTAAATAACACCAAAATCTAACACCTTAAAATCATTTAAGCAGATCTGTAACTAGTGCTCGTGTTTATGAGCGTTTTCTCCTTTAGCCATCATTAAATGATGTGTTTGATGATGCTTTCCTGCAGCCATTACACCAATATAACCAAAGCCTCTTATTTTATCCACTTCACTGTCTTTTGAAGTAGTAACAGTAACAATGTATTTATTATATTTTTTACCAAAGCCTTTTTTTATTGTCATGTCCCAACCAGATTCTTTTTTTAATTGTGCTGGATGTGCGTTAAAAACTCTAACTAAAGCCTTAGCTGCACGATCTGTTGTAGGGTAAACAACTGCTTCCATTCCACCAGAAACTGGCTTTTGAGAAACCACAGTTACACTCATTGTCATATCATACATATCTAAAAGATGTTTTCTAACCGCTTCTAAATTAACCTTGCTCCAATCTGTAGTAGGGTCTTGGCTTAGTTTTGTAATAATTTCTTGAATGGTACCAAAAGCATCGTTACCGGCTTCTGTTAAAACGATTTTTTTAGCAACAGGTTTGTGGCCTTCATGACCACT
>VSKW01027156.1_pt1 | contig 17355 bp, 11 predicted proteins | sample 4798611 | NCBI WGS metagenome assembly VSKW01 (sample SAMN12179536, study PRJNA552185) | sponge metagenome | biome: deep-sea hydrothermal plumes; feature: spots directly above weak diffusing fluid; material: sea water; isolation source: sponge from the Crane site of a hydrothermal vent ...
ATTTTAAAAAAAGATTTATAAATAAAGAAATCTTATTGAAAATTTATTGGCTAGATTAAAAAATCTTAGAAGTATTTCGACTCATTTTGATCAGCTAGCTTGGAATTTTAAAGCGATAATTTATATTGCGTGTGCTATTATTTGGGTGAATTCAAAATGAGGACACACCCTAGTTAGCCTTGATTGCCAATACAAGATGGGAAGAAAAACGCGTTAATCCTTTCATCAAAGAAAACAATGGGAAATTATTGTTTCTGCTCCCCAGATTTTGTTTATTTTGCCTAGATATAAAAGCATTCATATCATAGTGGTCATTGACTGATCTATTATTTAAATCAAAAGGCGGCTTGGCAGAAGCATAGAGTGTAGTGGATAATTGTTGATCTATATTGGCATGATAGGTATAGCAATCTATATTCAGCGTGTATAGCGTGTCGGGTTGTACTGCAGTCCAGTATACAATTTCTTGTGCCGTTCGATGCAACCATTGTGAATATTGTTCCTGAGTCATGCTCAGTAATGTGCTAGGTGTTAAGTCGGCGCCATGCGTATTATCACATAAAACAGTCCAGCCTTGACTAAATTGACTGAGAGTCTCATCTACAAAGCGTGATGTTTGCTCAAGACAGAGAGTGTTTTTATAATGATAATGAGCACTTGTTTGTCGCAATCTAGAGCGTAGTAGTATCGCTGCAAGTATACTTTCACATAAAGCATTTATAAAAGCCAGTCGCTGCATAACAGGTTCAGGATAAAGATATTGGTTGGTATCAATACTATTAAAATAACTGTTGATCTCACCAAAAAATTCAATATCTCCCAAATCACGTAAGCCATCATACCCATAATCAGGACGCTCTGTTGCTGTAGAGTTCCAGGCGCTTAATGAACCAGGCATAAGATAGGCTGTAGTATCAGGATGAGCCTTCTTAAAAAAAGACTGAAGAGGCAGCCATATTCGACCTATAGCTGTTGCATGAAATGCCGGTAAAAGACTAGTTGGGATAACCCCTGCACTCATGAATAAACCCACATCAAAAATAGCTTGTAAAATGCCTGATTCTCCGAATTTACATGGATTAGCACAGTTTATATTTTCCTTATGAGCATAATCATAATATGACGTTAAAGCTTGATAATGATGCACGATAACGTATCTTTTTCCATTCATAGTATGCGTTTCAATTGAGTCTTCAAGTTTTTTTGTTATGTTGAGAAGAACTGAAGATAATGGAATATATTTGACACAGATTGTTGTCGGTATTTTACTAACTATTTTAATATCTGAGTTATCTTGTAAAAAAAGATACATTTTTGCTTCTTTCAAAAAGTCATCTATTGATTCATCTTTTCGCTGTATTTTGTAGTAATCAACGGGCATATCAGCATCTTTAGATGCTGTCATTTGTAGTGTTCTACCGCCTACAATGTGAATGCTCTTATGATTTTCAAGAAAAACATCACAATCATCTTGTAATTTGATAGTCATTTGATCATTTAATGCAGATTGTATTAACTGACCTTTCATGCGATTAGGTGGCTGAAAATCACTAAATACCGTCCATAATAATTCTTGGTAGCAAGGATTTTGAGTATTATGTTGGAGTGGATTATCCTTTTTAGAATACAGTTCTTCTGCAGCAAGAAGTGGTTTTGCATGATCATAAGTAGGGCGACTGATCCAGTCTAAAACAGGATCTATATACACTTTATTATTGGGTGCTGTTATTAAATATAATAAAGTTTGATTCGTCGGATATTTTAAAATGAAAGGCAATAATTCTGGTAAATACTGTTCAGGCGTATTCGAAAGCAATTGATCAATTTGACCGTAATGTTGATAAGCTATTTTGTATAATGATAATGTGATCTGATTTTCTGGGGTACGGTCTAATGCATGTGGATCGTCTTGACAGCCTTCTTCAAAAGACTGGTAGTAAATAGAATCTAAGCGATCTTCGTGAGATCTTGTCTGAAGTACAATCTCTTTCCCACAAGCCAAAGTATACATTTCTTCAGTTAAATGCTTTTGATTAAGATATTTGATAATGAGAGGATTGGACCGAAGGGCTTTCTTTATACTGCTCTCACATCTAAACTTATCAGGTATTATAGAAATTACCTCACCATTTATCTCGCATACCATATCAACCAGTTGCGCATATAGATTATCGTCTATTCGTTTTTTATTTACGTATTGAATTGCCCAAGGGTTATTTTTTAAAGCAATCTTATGTATTTTAAAGGTCCTTAGGTCGGGATCTATTAATTCCAATACATGTCCATTTCGACTGGCAGCAATATCAGCTAATTTGAGATAAGCTTTTAATCCTATTCTTTCAACAGATACAAATTTAAAAGCCAGCCCGCTCGTATGGCAGGCTATTGTACATAATTCGAGCGTTCTCAGGGCCTCATCGATTAATCCTAGCGCAAGACCACTCTTCATTAATACTTTTTTGCATAAGTTTAGATAACGCGGCTGTCCTAATTTTTGTGTAGAAACATAAGCAAGTGCTTGCCAATTATTATCACATGATAGCTGACATAACTCATCATATTCATCGATAGAGAGTGCATCGATTATATAGAATGGTACGTCTTTTAAAGATATTCCATAATGCTGACAGTGTAGTTTGTATAAATCAAATGTCATAAACAGTTCTAAAATTATTTTTAATGCATCAGGATGATATTGGCTTATCTGTTGATGCATCTCAGGATCATTCTCAGATCCCCATGTATTGAGTATTATGCTCGATACCGATAACAGGGCATCGCTATTATTATGAAAACACAATATACGACAAAGCACATCAGTTTGCGTTTCGGGAGGAATATAAAGAAAATTACACGCCTTTTTACAAGCTATTTTTTTGTAAAACATGATTTTGAAATCTGTTGTATAATTTTTATTTTGATAGAGTAAGTAGATATCTCTCAAGTAACATGGCTTTAATTCAGCAATCATATCACAAAGCGCTTCAGTGAAATATCGCTCTGGCAAAGCTGGTGTAATATTGTGAAGATCGATTATAATATCTTTGAGATACTTATGCACTAATGCTTGGATCATGCTATCATTTGTTATGTCGACAAATACAGAATTGGTGATTAAGTGGGGGCCAAAAAAACAAAACAATTTTTCTGCTTGTGTGTCTGTTAGCCATTCTTTTTTTGTTAATTTTTTAATTAATTGTTGCATTTCTTCAGAGACATGATTGACTTGACGACCATCTAGTGTCTTATGTGGTTTAGCATGCCAATCTGCTGTACAAAGAGTTGTTTGACCTGCAGGCAATACCGATAGTTGATCCCTTTTAGGAACAACCTCTTCATCTATTATACTGTGAATTTGTATTTCTGGTATTGCACCGGATAAATTATCCATAATTTCAACTCCTCTATGACTAGAATGAAACCTTTACAAGTAAGACAACAGTCTTGAACTAAAGTTCATTATTTCTCTGAAAAAAGTTATTTACTCAACCTTGAAAAAAAATAAACAATAAATATGATATAATTCAATTTATTAGATTCTAATTTATAGTTTATATGGGTTGTGTTATTTAATTGTTTTTTTAAAGTAAAGTTTTTGCCATATTCAATAATATTGAACTTATCTTATAATGCAATGTCTCTACTCTCATAGGTTTAGGTTATAGCGTATACAACGCCTTATAACCTGAAAGTATCTTAAGAAATCGATATATTTCAAACACTTAATCATACAACTTGAAATATAAACTGTTAGCAAAACAATTGTGATTCTTTATAAAAATACATATTCATATCATTGACTGTTATGCTATTGATGGTTTTTTTAAAACCAGTTATACAGCCGGTTTAACAATAAACTGACATAGGAAATCTAATTATGAGAGACTTATTTTGTTCACCTGAGACGGATAGTCACGTGATGGAACAAGCAGTACCCATGAATACTCAAGCAACGCCTGTTGAATCTATAGATCAAGCAAACATGTTGAGTCGTAAACGTAGCAGAGATGACGATAACAATGATGATGCAGCTATATTTGCTCCTATTCGAAAGCGCAAAGTCATCAAGGATCTTGTTAGTGAAGTATTTGTAGGAGAATTATTTAATTTGATGAGAAATCATATAAACCCCACATTAAATATATTGAAAATAATAAATTTCGCTCAATATGATTCAGCATGCGTCCTAAAACAAGAGCCGATACAAAGTGGAGAAGGCGTCACGTGGGATCAACTGAATGCTCTTCTACAACAGGTCAATCATTATTTGGATCTCGTATTGTATAGATTAAATTATCTCTTAGAACAACCGATGCTTGCAGTACAAGAGATGCTACGCAGCAATAATATATCTATAGATCAGTTGACACAAACGATCAATCTTATATCAACATCAATACCTCAGATAGTCGATTATATACAAAAAATCAATGCAGGTTCATATGTTGATCCTATATGTTCTGCCTTTATGAATAGTTTATTTCGTTGAAATTACACTTATTTTCAATTAAAAAAATCATTGCAAATAAGTCTGTTCACATCAATATGTCAATTCATATTTCAGCCTATAAATATGATCTTGAATTCGACTTTCAAATGTGATTAAAAAATAAGCCATTGCTTCATACCCATTTCGTATCGATGTAATCCATTTTGCCGTGATATCATTGGTTGTCAAGTACAACGTTTTAAACAGACTCATTACTTGGAAAAACACGTTTATTCTTTATTATTTTCCTTAACTGCGCATTCAATGATTCAATCATATTCGTTGTATCAATAATCTGCCTAATAGACGTGGATAAGATAAAAAACTCACTAAATTATCCCAGTGATTGCGCCATGATTTCGTGATTTATGGATACTGTTGACCCCATTTTGAATCAAAAGCATTCAGCGCTTCTTTCGCTTCATTTTCTGTGTATGCTTCATAAAATAAGATTCAAATCAGCTATTCATGCTTTTCTATGTTGATTAAAAAAACTTCAAGCGATTGCTTATTTGATACGCTCTGTATCATGAACGCTCATCTTTTGGATCAATAGCTGCTATTGCGTCTGACATGTTTGCTCAATTAGACTCATTTAACCATGAAGTGCAACATCTAAAGGTTTGGCTGTTTTTCACATAACTTCTTTAATTTTTCAATAGTTTAACATTGTTCTATGTCTGTTATTGAGTGCTTTTTGAATCGCTAAAAGATCACAATCTGTTCTGTTCTATTCATCCATTCTGTTTTCTTTGGCAGATACTGACGAACTAATCAATGATATTTAGATTAAGACAACGCATTAAAAATGCTTTTAAGTGTTGCACTGTGTTGTTACCTGGATCAAAATAAAATCTGAGATATCTAGATGAGATCATATAAATCACAATAAGCTTCTTTAAATAGGTATAAAATACCCTATTGAATGACAAAATGACTATTACACACACCGTTATCAAATAATAAATGAGCATCGACACCATGATTTATTGGTGTAAAAAGTATCGCTATGCGATACTTCAAATGCAAGTATAAAAAGATGCTATAATTTTTCAATATTTAGCAAAAAACATGAACACGCTTAACCTTTAAACAGAACCTATATCAGTGAAACAGTCCATGCAAGATCATCAAATAAATAATGATTTATTAGCTTTTCTTAAAACATCTCCAACCCCTTATCATGCAACAGATAACATAAAAAACATGCTCATCAAACAAGGATTCATTGTATTACATGAAACGGATTCTTGGATAATAAAACCCAATACAGGTTATATCGTCATACGCCATAGCTCCTCAATTATTGCTTTTACAACAGGTGATATGCAGTTTGAAAAACAAGGTTTTCGTATGATAGGAGCCCATACTGATAGTCCTTGTTTAAAAATTAGGCCGCATGCTGACTATATTAAAAATCAAGCCATACAACTAGGTGTTGAAGTGTATGGCGGCGCTCTTTTATCTCCTTGGTTTGATCGTGATCTGTCAATTGCAGGACAAATCACTTGGCATCAAAACAATCAAATATATCAAACTTTGATCGATTTCAAAGAACCGATCGCGATCATTCCCAGTCTTGCTATTCATTTAGACTCAACACAAAATCATGCACGCAGCATCAATCCCCAACAGCATATTTTACCGATTTTAAATACACAATCAACCCATCTTAACGATACCTATCTGACTTTTTCTGACACCATTCTTTTCTTATTAAAAGAACAAGCAATAAATATACCAAAAAATACACAACTAGCCTATGATTTGAGTTTATATGACACGCAACCGGCTGCATGCATTGGATTAACACAAGCTTTTATTGCAAGTGCGCGCCTTGATAATTTAGTCAGTTGCTTTATTGGAACACGCGCTTTACTGGATACTATGCATGAATCAAACCCCTGTCTTTTAGCCTGTTACGACCATGAAGAAGTCGGTAGCGTAAGCGCATCTGGTGCACAAAGTCCATTTTTATCTCAAATTCTAGAAAGATTATTGCCTGATCCACAAGCTAAAATTCAAGCTATACAAAGATCTTTATTCATTTCAAGTGATAATGCACATGCAATTCACCCTAATTTTCCAGAAAAACATGATGCAGCGCATGCTCCAGTGATTAATCAAGGCCTTGTGATTAAAATTAATGCAAATCAGAGATATGCAACATCACCTGAAAGTCATGCCTATTTTAAAAACCTATGTGATACACACGATATCCCAACGCAATATTTTACAGCTCGTGCAGATCAATCCTGTGGCAGCACGATTGGACCAATTACTGCTGCAGAATTAGGTATCAGAACCATTGATATTGGCATCCCTACTTATGCCATGCATTCAATTCGAGAAATAGCAGGAACACATGATATAATCTACCTACTGAAAGCTTTTCATCAATTTTACAAGACGCCTGCAACGCAACTAACACTGCATACGTCATCATAAAAAACAAATTAAACAGGAAACTCTCATGTCATTTTTTGCTTTTGGCTCTGGCATTGGAATACAATCTACAGAAAAAAAATGGATTGAAAGTTATTTTCCAAAACCAATTATCTCGCCCTCCACTTCCTTTATAAGCGCTATCAGTAAATTAGTGAATTACCAAGGTGGAAATCAAACGATACAGCTTGATAGCCCTACTTGTCATGCTTTAGAATCTTTGTGCTTAAAAGAAAACATGAAAGAACTTGCATTACATTTTGCTGTCATGGAATGTAGTTCTCAAAATCGGTTAATGGTGATTTTAGAAAAAGATCTTCCTTTACAAAATGTAACAGAAGCTTATCTAAAATTACACTTATTATCTCATCGATTAATCAAACCAAATCAACTCAATTTAGATCATTTATTTACAGTCTTACCGAATATTGCTTGGACTAGTCACGGTCCTATTTTACCGTCTGAATTATTAGAAAAACAATTATTATGTCGCGCTAATGGAGAAATATTAGAAGTATATAGTGTTGATAAATTTCCTAAAATGTCTAATTATATTGTACCTAAGGATATACGGATAGCTGATACAGCTCGCATTCGACTCGGCGCTTATGTTGGCTCAGGCACCACTATTATGCATGAAGGATTTATCAATTTTAATGCTGGTGTTGAAGGTCCCAATATGATTGAAGGTCGCATATCAGCCGGTGTTTTTGTAGAAAATAATACGGATTTAGGTGGCGGATGTAGTACCATGGGGACTTTATCCGGCGGCAATTCAAATCTTATTTCTGTTGGCAAACATTGTTTAATTGGAGCCAATGCCGGTCTTGGTATTTCTTTAGGCGATAACTGTACTATTGAAGCGGGTTTATACTTAACTGCAGGCGCTAAAGTGGCCTATATACATCAAAATAAAAAAAGCATAGATCAAGTCAAAGCGCATACGTTATCTGGGAAAAATAATTTATTATTTCGAAGAAATTCTCAAACAGGAAAAATTGAATGCTTATCTAATGAAAAACCAATCGCGTTAAATGATATACTACATCAAAACACATAAATAAATCATCTAACAAAACTGAATGTAGAATCGAAGCAGTTTTTGCTTACTCAAAGTAGACATATGAACAGATATCTAACTGATATACCAAGCTAGTTCATCAATCTATTTACATATTTTCAATAGGGTAAAATAGTACACAATCATCATGATGCACTCACAAATACAAAATCATGCCATTTGGCAAAGTCGTCGAGGGATGCTTGAACTTGATGTATTACTCATCCCTTTTGCAAGAAACTGTTTTACAAAAATAAATGATCAAGAACAAACACTATATTTAGAACTGACACAATATGAAGACACGCAACTCTATGCGTGGTTGATTCATCAAATTGACCCTTTGGATGCAAAATTTAAAAAACTGATTCAAATGATATTGCAGCAAAAGATCAACTTTGAGACATCATTTGATTAAAATAGATTTTCAAACGATACGATCGCCTTGACTATGACCTCCTTCATGACAGGATATCGATACATTACAGCAACTGGCGAGATGTTGTTAAACGATTCCATGCTTTACTTAACAGGCTTGAAATAGCTGATTCTACACTATTAGACAGGCGATTTATCAAATTTTTCTTAGGCAATTTTAATTCAACTTGATAAACGTTTGTATTGTTTTGAATAGCTTGCCATATATACTCTTCACTCGTTTCGAGTTGATCGACCAGTTGACATTCAATGGCACGTTGTCCATACCAAATTTCACCCGTTGCCACTTCTTCAATGTTCAAATGATTGCGATGTTTTTTAACATGCTTTTTAATTAATTCATGTGTTTTTTCTAAATCTTCTTTAAATTTTGCACGACCTTTTTCAGTATTTTCGCCAACGAGCGTTAATGTTCGTTTATATTCACCAGCAGTATGCATCTCTATATCAATTTCATTTTTTTTGAGCAATCGATTAATATTTGGCATTTGAGCTACCACGCCAATGGATCCCACAATAGCTAAAGGGGCAGCAATAATATGATCAGCAACACATGCCATAACATATCCTCCACTTGCCGCAACTTTATCGATAGATACTACTAAACGAATAGCATGTTGTACTATTCGCTCTAATTGAGCGGTAACAAATCCATAAGAATGAACATAGCCACCTGGACTTTCAATATTCACCAATACTTCATCTTTCGACGTCGCGACAGCTAATATTGCTGAAATTTCTTGACTTAAACAATGACCTTTCGAAGCTTTTGTATCACCATTAAAATTAATCACATAGAGTGATTTTTCTGGTTCATTATTCTTTTTCTTTTGTTTATTTTGTTTATTTTCTAATTGACAAATCGATTTAAAAGCTTTTTTATCTAAAATTTTCTCACGTAATTGATTTTTTCGTTTATGAAATCTGGCATTCAATGATTTAATGATTAACTGCCCATCGTGTTGCTCTACAAGTTGTTTCACTTTATGAATTAAACTCCCAATTAATGATAAAATAATCAATATAAAAAAAATTAAGATAATAGTTTTACTAGCAAATAAACCGATTTCTAACCAAAATTCCAAAATAATACTCCTACTGTTACTCAGAGGATTCATATCAAGTGTGATGCTAAACAATAGATATCAACCCTATATAGACTGATACACGATCAATTGAATGCGCTGTTATCATACAATCTTTTTGAACATGAATCATTATTTTACTTTAATTTTTATCTTTTTTGATATTATATTTTTAATATTTCAATTATGTCATTCAAATATAATCGTAAAATATATCGTTTTATCTAGGATAAGACAAACTTTACACAGTTGACTGATGAGGCAAAAAATCTGAATAAGCATGATTAGATTCAAAATGAATCGTAAAATCTTTTAAAGTAATATATTTTTCATTCAAAATAATATCTTTTGATTCAATCACTTGCTCTCCAAACTTATAAATAGGATGCATAGCATGATGATGACAATTATCTTCATATTGATCGATTGTCTGCTGAACCGTTTGAGATTTTAATTTCCAATTCGATATTGCAGCCTCACCATGCTTATGTTGCAACATTTTTTGAGTAGCATAAGGACTAATAATGGCTGCAGTTGCATTATTACCACCAAAACCTTTTGCATTAATAAAAGCGAACGGGGCAACTTGCACATCAAACTCACAAGCTTCTTTCGTAAAAGCAAGATGATCCCTACAGACATCTTGGGATATACTTTGAATACTCGGAATACTTGGAATAATACCATGATGCCATGCACCTAGAGCTGTCATCAATTGATCACCTGATGCTGTCGCAAGTGAATGTCCTAAATGGCTTTTGATGGCTGCAACTTTCCATGAGTTTAAAGAAAACACTTTAGCTACTTCATTTAAAATATGTGATTCTGTGACACGGTTTTGAGGTGTTCCTGTCCCATGGGCATAAACAATAGACTCTTGTAAAGCTTTCTGACCAAATAAACTCCGGCCTAAAGATACAGCTTTCATCATCGTAATATAATTCCCAGCACCTGGACTGGCGATCGATTTTTTAGGACCATCAGCATTCACAAATACATCCGCAACAGCACCTAAAATAGTGGCGCCTGTTTCTAAGGCTAAAGCATCATCCATCAGCACAAAAAACTGCGCTGATTCACCTAAAACAAAACCACAGTTATCAGAAAAAGGGCGACAAGCATGAGGGTAATGAATCGCATCGATTAATTTTAAATGATCTAATTTTCTTAATCCTGCATCAGTTGCTAAAGCGCCCATGGCAGCGTATCCTTCAAAAATCTCAGGCGTTAAAGGTGCCTCACTATTACCAATAATGGCAACGCGAGATCGACCCGTACAAATATCTGAAATACCTTGTTTTAAATTATATAAAAAAGTAGCACAAGCCCCCATATTGGTGCCTGTTGAACCTAAACTTCCAAGAATATATGCATTCATAAAATCGGCAGGCATTTCAGCAAAACCTAAAGGTAATTGCTTGGGCGTCACGCGACGACCTAATAATCTGGCTTGTAATAACCCGCCATTACCAAATTGATCTAATTGACTCATTGAGCTGCCAGCATACACTGAAATTTGATCAGCAGGCACCATGACTTGTAAAGCATGCCAATCAACTCCCATGGATTGAAGCGCATCTGATGCGCCATAGACGGTCATCGCTAAACCTCTAGGATGAGATTTTGATTGGTATAGTTTTTCAGGTTCAAAGCCTTCAGGTAACTGCGCTGCCATTCGGACATCTAATTGCATCATATCTTGCATTAAAATATCCGTTGTATCTTGAATATAAATCTTTGCAAAAATATCATCAATCGATTCAATCTTTGCAGATTTTAAATAATCAGGAATTTGTTTTTTCTTACAAACTAAAACACTGTCTTTTAATAAAGAAAATTTCTTGTGAGTTGGTAAAGAATCCGGATCAAACACATGCAGTTTTCTAATTAAAGTACGGTCCAATAAATTTTGATCACTGATATTTGCATTACAAAGCACTTTTAAATCTTTTAAAACAGTCTGTTGTTGCGCTACATTTAATTGATCAAACACCATTCTTTTGTACGCATTAAATCCTGATGTTCTACCAGCAGAGCTAATCCCTCCTTGCGCTACAATAACTGCTAATCGACTCACTTCACCGTTCTCCATATCAAATGAAATATTAGATCAATCTCTCTTATTACTTGAAAGAAAATTCATTGGACTTTCATACCATGCCTTAGTTATTATCGTTATTTCAGTCATAGATGCAATAAAAAAGGAGGATATATTCATCTGTTTTTTTCATTATGATATAAAAAATAAATAATTACTTGAAAAAAATTAAGATATATTACAGACTTTTTATATATCAAATAAAATATTTTTTACTGTTTTCATTCTATTGATTCAATCTTTTAGTATAATTTGAATTGCAATATATCATCAACATGTCAAAATCAATACTATTGATCCTGTTTTAAAAAATAATGGTTATGTATGAAAAGCGCTCAAGAATTTGAAACAGAAGTACTGAAATCAATCAAAAATATTGAAAATTTGAATGATTTAGACAAACTTCGCGTAGAATATCTCGGTAAAAAAGGCAAATTTTCTTTTTTAATGCAAACATTAAAAACATTAGAGCCTGATATTCGAAAACAAACAGGTGCCGCGATTAATACTGCCAAACAAAACATAGAAAAATTAATTTTAGCCCATAAAAAAAGCCTTGAATCTGAATTATTAAATCAAAAATTAAAAAATGAATCGATTGACGTTACGTTACCTGGTCGAGGCCAAATATTCGGTTTTCAACATCCATTAACACGCGTAACAAAAGATATTACTGATTATTTTCAAGCCCTCGGTTTTTCATTAGCAGAAGGCCCAGAAATTGAAGATGATTATCATAATTTTGAAGCATTAAATATCCCCAAACATCATTCTGCTCGTGCGATGCATGATACATTTTATATCAATCCAACTACACTGCTTAGAACACACACTTCTCCAGTACAAATTCGCACTTTAAAAAAACAAAAACCACCTATTGCCATTATCTGTCCTGGCAAAGTGTATCGATGTGACTCGGATCAAACTCATAGCCCCATGTTTCACCAAATTGAAGCTTTATACCTTGCAAAAAAAGTGACTTTTGCAGATTTAAAAACATTATTAATTCAATTTTTAAAACATTTTTTTCAAAATGATAAACTAGTCCTTCGTTTTAGACCTTCTTATTTTCCTTTTACTGAACCTTCAGCTGAAGTAGATATACAATGGGATACAGAAAATAATACAACTGATATAAAATGGTTAGAGGTATTAGGATGCGGCATGATACACCCTAATGTATTAACGCAAGCTGATATTGATCCAGAACAATATCAAGGATTTGCATTAGGATTAGGTGTAGAACGCTTTGCTATGCTACGCTATGGCTTGCATGATTTACGACAATTTTTTGAAAATGACATACGATTTCTTGCTCAATTTAACGCATAAAACAATAGAAACAAGCCAGGACACATTAATGAAAGTCAGTGAGCATTGGTTAAACGAATGGGTAGATTTACCCAATGATATCCAAGAAACAACTGAAACGCTAACCATGCTAGGCTTAGAAATTGAAGCCATCCAACGTGCTGCACCTCCTTTTACAGGAGTCATCATTGCCGAAATCATAGCATGCAAGCCAGTCGAACAATCCGATCACTTACACATTACAACAGTTGCAACCAGCGATCATAATACAGTTCAAGTCGTTTGTGGTGCTCCGAATGTGCATATTGGCGCAAAAATACCGTTTGCTCAAATTAACGCAAAATTACCTGGAAATATAACAATAAAAGAAGTCACATTACGTGGCATCATATCATACGGAATGCTGTGTAGTGCCTGCGAATTAGGACTACCAAAAGAAGAAGACAATGGATTAATGTTGTTGCCGAAAGACGCTCCTGTTGGAGAAGATATTCGTCATTATTTAAATTTAAATGATACTATCCTTGATATTAGCATTACACCCAACCGTGCAGACTGCCTCAGCATCATGGGATTATCTCGCGAGCTATCTCTAAAATATCCAAGTAAAACAATACCGATTAATCTAAATACAAAGTCTTCTATTACCACAAAAACAATCAAATCTATTCATATTGCAGACCCAGATGCCTGTCCTATTTTTATGACACGTATTTTTGAAAATTTAGAGCTATCTCAATCAATTCCTATATGGATGAAAAACCGCTTAATGCGTGCAGGTATTCGACCTACAAACCCAGTGACTGATATTACACAGTATGTCATGCTAGAATTAGGTCAACCTTTACAGGCATATGATGCAACTCACATCCCAAACGCATTGCATATTCGATATAGTCAAACAAATGAAAAACTAACATTACTCAACCAAGAAACAATTCATTTAAAACCAGATACTTTATTAGTCTGCCATGAAGAAAGCCCCGTTGGATTAGCTGGCATTATGGGTGGATTAAACACGTGTGTTACTAATAAAACCACTTGTATTATATTAGAATCTGCTTATTACAAACCAACAGTTTTAGCTGGAAAAGCAAGATCCTATGGATTATCAACAGAAACCGCACATCGTTTTGAACGAGGCGTTGACCCCCAGTTAGTTGAAAAAGCATTAGAACGAGCCTCTGCCTTGATTTTACAACTATGCCAAGGTCATTGCGGGCCTATTAACCGCATAGAAACAACGCATGCTATTCCAAAACCATTACCTATTTCATTTCGTTATCATAAAATAGAATCCACTATTGGTACCTCCATTCCTCCGAACAAAATGAACACTTTTTTAACAAAACTGGGCTGCAAAAGCCAAAGGATAGATGATCACTCTCAATCTGTTCTTCCACCTAGTTGGCGAGTTGATCTTTTAACAGAAATTGATTTGATTGAAGAAATGATCAGAATACAAGGGTATCAAACTTTACCGGAAACAAAAAAAATTCACTATCATCATACAACTCCTCTAACCAATACACAACAATCTCAACAATCAATAGCGCATTATTTAATCTCGAGAGGTTATAGCGAAGCGATTAATTTTAGTTTTATTGATCCATTATGGCAACAACAGATTAACCCTGATTTACAACCGATTCAATTAACAAATCCTATCGCTTCTGATTTATCAGTAATGCGTACGTCATTGATACCAGGATTACTCAAAACAGTACAATACAATCAAAAACGACAACAGTCGCATTTAAGGCTTTTTGAAAGAGGGCAATGTTTTTTTAAAAAATCTGATACAATAGTGTACGAAAATCGATTATCTGCTATTATTTATGGATCACGTTATCCTGAAAATAGCGCCAATCCATTTCATGCATCAGACTTTTACGACCTAAAAGGAGATTTAGAATCTTTAATGCGCTTAACCAACTCAGACACCTTATTTCAATTCGAACAAGGTAAACATGCTGCCATGCATCCTGGACAAACAGCACAATTACTCAAGCAAGGTAATCCAGTAGGTTATATTGGATCGATACATCCGCTTGTTTTAAAGAAATTAGCGATTAAAGGCCCTATTTATACTTTTGAACTCAATGATGATGCATTAGACATTGAACCTTGTAATCCTTTTAAAACTATCTCAAAATACCCTACTATTCGACGAGATATTGCACTCTTTGTCAATCAAAATATCACATCCGCACAAATTATAACTCATATTAAACAAGTTGCAGGCCCTTGGTTAGTCAATATTTTTACATTTGACGCCTACACTGGAAACAGTACAGCTGCACAACAAAAAAGCTTAGCTTTTGCTTTAATGTGGCAGCATCCTAATAGAACATTAAAAGATGATGAAATTAATGAGATTTTTAATACAATCTCTTCCTATTTAAAAGAAAAACTTGACGCTATATTAAGGAATTAATTATGACAGCACAAACCAAAGCTGACATTGTTGAAGCTTTAAATCAATCAAAATTCGTGAATAAAAAAGAATCTAAAGCCTTAGTACAGGCATTCTTTGACACATTATCCGATGCATTGATTCAAGGTAATAATGTTAAATTATCCGGATTTGGTAATTTCATTTTACGAGAAAAATCAGCACGTCCTGGAAGAAACCCTAAAACAGGTCAGGAAGTGACGATTTCACCAAGACGAGTAGTCACTTTTAAAGCCGGACAAAAATTAAAAAAAGAAGTCACTCGTTTAGCTAAAAATAATACGCCATAACAGGAGTGTTTTGCAATGACGCAAGAGGTTGATGAGAATACAACAGAGATTTTAGATCTTATCGAAGATGAACGGTTCCCTGTCATTCCTGATAAGCACTATTTTTCTATTGGAGAAATCAGTAGATTATGTCGAATAAAACCAAACTTATTACGATCATGGGAACATGAGTTCCCTCAATTAAAAAATGTAAAGCGTCGAGGAAATCGGAGATATTATACACGCCAACAAGTCATCACAGTTCGTCATATTAAAAACTTACTCATAAAAGAAGGTGTCTCGATAGAAAATGCGAAGATGCAAATAGCGTCTTCTACACTGTCTGATCAGCAAGAACATCATTTTTTATCTGATAATTATAACCCAGAACAAACTTTATCTCCCTCTATCATTTCTAAAATTAAAAAAGAACTAGAGGACTTATTGCATTTAATGAATAAAAAAAATTGATGGTAAAATTTAAAAGCGACAACATACCTCATCTAAATAAAATAATCTTTACTTAATACATAAGTAAAGATTATTGATCTCTACGATCCTATAAAAATTATCAATTTTATAAAAAACCCATTCAACAACGAAGTGAAATACCTACGACATCATTTACTACCTGTAGGATAACTGATCTTTTTCTCCATGATGGCTATAAAGACAACAACCTATTCGAATTCTTTTTATTCATAAAACAACTATTGAAAGCGATTTTTATTGTAAAATTGAAAATAATGTCTATGCCTTTTGAGCCTATTTTGTTTCTAAATTTGACCAAACTACTAGTAGGTAGTAGGGTGTGTCCTCAATCTATCTATAATGTCTCATGTCAATCATTCTAAAATCTGATCAGGACTTCATTTTTTATAAAAATATCAATATTTTTCATCACATTAAAAATTATTGTATCTTAAAAAGGCATCAAATGAAACTTTCTATCATCATGCGCTGTCTAGTTACTGATCAAACCTATTCAAGTCAAGCATAAAAAAATTATGAAAGGAGCAATGAATAATGATAACAGCGGAAAAGAAAAAAGAAAATCAGAAATAATATCATAATAACTCTTGAAGCAAGAGAGTATCACGACACAAAGTATTAAAAATCATGAAAACACTCTCATTGCTTAATATTTTATATTTAGTCGACTCTGAATAAATCAATTTTTTTTAAATTTTGTAAAAAATATAAAAAAATTGAACTTTTTTCAAGTTTTCATAGTCTAAGCAATATAAGTAATATAAGTAATATGAAAAAAAACATCAGATATATCGAGTATATTAAAATTTAAAATTATAAAGGAGTGTTTTATATGAATATTTCACCTAAACCCAATACCAACACACTGCCAAATGAGCAAGTCAAAACAGCAGATTATTCTATAACATCGGTTGCAACAAGAAGCAATCCAGATGAGGCAACAGCTCCACTATTAACACAATCATCTAAACATAGAAGAACATGCTGTTCTGCAGAATTAGTTAATAGTCAACTTTCGAAACTGTTATTGAATAATCCAGTAACTTCCCAGCCTGATAGTGATCCTGCAGACAGACAGGAGGCTGATCAAAACACTTGTATGAAAAATAATCCTAGATTGGACCAACAAGCTATGCTTTTTCCTTTAGACATAGACGCGTCTTGTAATCAAGATGATCGAAAAATTTTATGGGATACCCCTTTGCCCCCTTTG
>VSKW01013130.1_pt1 | contig 17329 bp, 13 predicted proteins | sample 4798611 | NCBI WGS metagenome assembly VSKW01 (sample SAMN12179536, study PRJNA552185) | sponge metagenome | biome: deep-sea hydrothermal plumes; feature: spots directly above weak diffusing fluid; material: sea water; isolation source: sponge from the Crane site of a hydrothermal vent ...
CACAGATTTAGCCATAGAGTCCACTGTCTTTTTTGGCAAGTTAATTTTTTGATTAAATAAGGTAAAGGTGGGAGTCCCGTGCCACTTAGAAGATGTTCGCACATCGGTCGTGACTTTCCAATTCTCTGTGATGGAGGCCTTGGCATCTGCCATTATAGTTAAATCCCCCCTTACCCTAGTTGAAATAGAGTGAGCGTTTTCTAGTTTTATATTACAGTTAAAGCTAATACGGAGTTCTAAATTAATGAAGTCATTTTCACCAGCTATATTAGCTCCTTTTGGGGTAAGCACACAATGCACTAATAATATCCCAAGACGCGACCTTATCTTCTCGTCAATTTTCAGTCGTGGAGGAAGTTGTTTTCTCATTTCACTCTCCAACTTAGCTATATTAAGCTCAACTGGGATGGTTATATGTGACTGCTTGATCTCAAGTGAGACCTTAGACCCTGCTGTGCGGATCGGAGCAATGCTCAAATTATCTGGTTTGTGCAAGGTGAAGTAGTAGAAAGACCCCGCCCCAACTAACATCACCAAAACCACACAAAAAAGAATGGCATATAAAATAAAGCGAATAGGTCTAAAACCCTTTTTCACTCCTCGCTTTATTTCAGTTTCCTTCATAATTAGTTAAGGCCTAGTGTTTATTTTTTATATTGCATCGCTCTCGCTAAGCAACTAATGTGACCAACAAAGATAAAATGCTCGGCTACATCCATTCAGACACATTCATTTAATAGTAACCCCTAATGGCATAGCTTACTACTACTATTATACCCCAAGCCCCCCCAAGTATAATCTGCATAATCCCGCTCAAGTATAATCTGCATACCCCCCCTCGAGTATAATCTGCATAACCCCCCTCGAGTATAATCTGCATAATCCCGCTCAAGCATAATCTGCATAATCCCGCTCAAGTATAACCCGCTCAAGTATAATCCCGCTCAAGTATAATCCCGCTCAAGTATAATCCCGCTCAAGCATAACCCCGCTCGAGTATAATCTGCATAATCCCGCTCGAGTATAACCCCCCTCGAGTATAATCTGCATAATCCCGCTCAAGTATAATCCCCCCCAAGTATAATCTGCATAACCCCCCAAGCATAATCCCGCTCAAGTATAACCCCCCTTTGTAACAATCAACCCTTCTTTCTCAGAGATAATATAGTGCGAGAGGGCTTTGCCGACTTGGATTCTTGCCTGATCCTTGCATCATAAATCCCTGGACCAACTCTAACGAAAAAAGATTCTCTACCTTTTCTACTAATGTCGGTGTTGATGCGGGCATTCATATTAGCATCAAGGTTCCTCCCAGATGTTTTTAGCAACCCCCGAGTCATAGCAATACCAGTTATCTCCTTGAATGACAGAGGCCTATCACTTTTAGCCAGGACTGTTTTCGCCACCTCTACAAGCCCAACCCCCGTGCTGAGAGTTATTGGTGTTTGGACTGGTGAATTTATCTTGGTAGAGGTCTTTTCGCCAGAGCTAGGTCTCGTGTTTAAGTCCTTGGTTGGCTCCATTATTCCCTCCATATTGGGTTCCATATTTACCCCAAAATTTGAACTACCCGCCTTTCTTGCTTCATCAACCTCTTTGAGGGTGGGAGCTTTTCTTGCTGCATATACCCCCGGCCGTATCCTAACAAAGAAGGAATCTCTTCCCTCCTTCCGTATATCCGCACGAATCCGTGCATCCATAGTAGCATGAATAGGATAACTAGACCTTTCCAATAAACCTTGCTGCACAGCAAGCTTGGTAATATCCTCAGAAGGTAAAGGCCTCCTATTTTGAGTCAAGATTATCTTTGCTGCATCTGTAAAAATTCCCATCACTTAATCATACTATTAATATGCCACCTATAACGAAATATATGTCATCTATTTTAGAGTAGCTGTCACCAAACCTTCAGTATAAACATACAGGAATAAATTATCTTCCTGTAAAACCACTTCACTGAAGTTAAGCTTATCTAAACGTCCTTGCAACTGCAATCCTCTGTCTCCAGAAAAAGATAATTGCTTATTAACTTCTTGCAGAAGCTTTATCTCTTGTTCCGCCCAGTCAAACTCAAACCCCTTTGTCAACATTCTCTGCAATGGGCGATAAGCTACCCAAGTAAGATAAGATAAAAACACATTATCCAGGTCTCTTCTATATGAAATATTATGCAGCTTAAGTGTTTTTCTTTCCTTATCATAATCCACTTTTGCAGAAACATAAATGGTGCCACTGAAATCAATAATGGAACTTACCCCCTTGGCTGCCACGTCAAGTGCGATGACTAGGTTTTCATAAGATGGGTAGATAGCAACCTTGGTTATGTTCAATTCCTCATACTTATATAGATGTATAGATATTTGCTATAGTTGTCCACTATAGATATTAGCTACCTAAAGAGTTACCCTCAATACTTAAGTGTTAATATTATTTTTATCCCCATAAGCAACAACTTTGGAGAGTCATTATGAAACCTAATCCATGTTCAAAGAAGTTTTTGCATCTTTTTCCAAGTTGCGTCTATGAATACTCTTCAAAGAAACCCTCGTCTATTTTCTTAACTTGGTAACTTTCTTCTACTTCTACTCCGCATCCATGTTTATACATAAGGTCAACTAATTTATCTCCATTTATCAATTCGATATTTAGTGATAAGCTTGATACTCCTTCTAAAGATTTCTTGTTAAAGTCAGATGTGGTGACAAATATACCTTTAGTACCTTTGTTAGCCATAATTGCTCCAGCGAACTCATGTATTGCCTTAGCATTAATTTTATTGTCTGTGTATCTTTTGACTTGGAAATATATTTTATCTAGCCCCAAGATATCTTGATGGATTATACCGTCTATGCCACCACCATGCGATTTAGACGTGCTTTCAAGAACTCCGTAGCCCATCTTACTAAACAACTCTAAAACGATTCTCTCCAATCCATAGGGATTAACTTTCGTAAGAGTATCTAACAGCTCACCTTTAACTCCATTCTCAATCTTTTGGCATGCTTCAGTAATTATTTCAGTCGGAGTATTATCAGATGTAGTAAATGAAACATCTATTTCCGAAGATTTATTATTATTATTTAATTCTTTTTTATGTTTTGCTGTTGCCATAACATCAATATAATCCAGATCGTTTTTGATGTCATTATAAGTAAGCTCCTGTCCAGATTTTATAATTTCTGCACCTTTGTCAGCTATTTCTATCATACCTATTTTAGGTCTGCGAATCATTTTTGCACAAACTAGATCCATTATACCAAAATGCATTCTCCCTAAAATAGTTTGCTTTTTATGTTTCCCAGATGTTGTATTTAATATATCTTCACTTAATACATTGGCATAATATTCATCTCTTATTTTTTTTCTAATTTTTAAGTGATGCATCATGCCATGTTCAGATAAGGTTTTAAGTATGATATTGTATGTTTCATGATGTTTAGGTAATCTGTCTTCATTAACTGGATTATCAAGATTAGTATCATATTCCCTAACTAATGAAGTTACCTGCTCCGATGCTGATGCATGTTTGTTTCTCAAGTCAAAGGTATTAGGGGCTGTTTTTATAAACTGAGACCCGCCATCTTTTTCTCGCATATTGTTGCCAATCACGGCACTCATAGTGCTTTCGGGGGTTTTCCCATCTGACTTTAGGATACCTTGCTGCAAAGCTCTATCAGTTATTTCATCAACCGATAAAGGTTCATCACTTTGAGATAGTATTATCTCAGCTGCTTCTATAAAACTTGCCATTATTTTGTCCTCTTAAAAATTATAAATATATATCCTAAAGTAAATATGTATCAATAAATATTATATTTACAACTAGGCAAGTTTTATTATAGTCAATTAATTGACACTTTTATTTTGGGGCAAAATCACTTTATTATAAATTTACTTATCTCTTTAGCTAGATTATCTTTTAAAGCTTTGCTAGGATACCCACCTCTACCTATAGCGCTAGGGCTATAGAGGTTCACAATTTCAATATCACTATTAATTTGAGATTCATTTGGCTCTTTTCGATCACTGTCCGAAAACACTTCCTGAACTGTATCCCCGAAAAAAACTATAACCTTAGGTTTTAAGATTCCCACAACTTTTGTAAATACTGAGTAACTGATATGCTTATCCTGTTCGCTTATGTCTATATCAGTTGACAATGTTCCAGGCCTAGTGAAATAGTTCATTAAGGATAGATGTTTATATACAACTTCCCGATGCTCTTGTTTTATTTCATCTCCTGGGTTGTAGTTAGGAATTTCTCCAAATGGTTTGTGATTGCTTTCTATTATGTGATCAGCTAATTTATACCACACCCATCCTGGATGGGCATTACTCATATGACATCTTAAATTTATCCAATCAGAAGCATTTTCGGGATTTAAAAAGTTATTTAATTTATCTATAGATAATTCATACCACTCGTCGGCATCATGATTAAGTTGCTTTTCTTGAACCGAAGGAACAGAATAATTTTTACAGACAAGCAATGTTCCTTTCCCTACTTTATATTTATTGCCGACGAAAGGGATCATCTCAGGCACTTTCTGGTAAAAACCTATTTCACTCAGTTCTTTAAATATTTCATTATCATATCCTAATTCATATTTCTGGGATTGCTTGTCCCCAAAAATTTTATTAAATCTGTTTTCCATATAGTGTTCCTTAGTTGTTTGGTTATAAAGTTTTATTATAATCAATTAATTTATATTTTACCAGATAGAAATCGTTATTATTTATGAGCAGGAGGTTATACAAGATTTAATAATATGTGTATGATTTTAGTGATAAACACTTGAAAGTTTTATAATTGTCGTCATAATAACAGTATGAGCAATTATACTTTTATAAAAAATCCTGAGTTATTGGAAGAAGATTATCGCGTAAATGATTTATTGGACTTTTCCACTAATATCAATGAACTTACAGAACAATTAATAGGAATAAAAAAGAACTCAATGGTAGGACTAGTAGGCCCCTATGGTTGCGGCAAGAGCACTATTCTCTATCAGCTTTATAGAGAATACTCTGATAAAAAAAATGGCTATGGCAATCCCAAGATCAATGCCACTAACTTAGAAGAAGTGAATGATGCTAAATGGTTTACCTTTGATGCATGGCAGTATCCAGAAAGGAAGGATTTATGGGATGGGTTTGTTATAGAATTTGCGGGCATATTGGATAAAAAGTATTCACAAAAGATTAAGAAGGAGATTGATGGCGACAAGAATAGCAAAACTAAAACAACGACTAAAGCAGTAGCAGCTGCAGGAAGCATCTTTGGACTAGGTAATATTACTGGAACAATGAAAGAAGTATTATTGGATATATTATCTTCGCCACCCCTTAAAAGAGTGTTTGAATTTCAAGAATTACTTGCAAGAATAATTCATAAGATAGATAAAAAGATATATATCATTGTGGAAGATATTGATAGGTCTGGAGATAAAGGTATATTCTTTTTAGAAACATTAAGTCACTTCATTAAGAACATAGGGGGCGAGCATGAGATTATAGTTATTGTTCCTATGGGTGATGAAGTTTTTAAAGAGCAAGGAAATCGCAATGCGAGGAATTCCTACCTTAAGATACTTGATTATCAAGTAGATTTTAATCCTCAAGATATTAATTTTGTTAAATTTATAGACAGTGTCATAAAATTCAACAGTGACTATGGAAATAATGCCAGTGAAGTTATCTCTAAATTTTTAAGCCATATCATACGAACCAATGAAGGGGTGACTATTAGAGATATTAAGCATTTGATTAGAAGAGCAGATCAAAACTATAACTTGCTCAAGGATTCAGATGATGAGAGTATTGATATAATGTTAGTTTTGTTATTTACTGCTACCAGATATTTTTATGTTAAAAATGATGACAAAGAAAAATACTATCTTGAATCTATTCAAGTATCTAGTAAAGAACAATCACATACACAAAGAATTATTGCGATACCTACCAGCTATTGGGTATATAAAGAAATAATTGATTATTTAATACAAATGTCGTCAAAATTTCTGGATAGTAAGGATTATGTTAAGCCAGAGGGATCGTCACCCATTCTATTACTTTCTGAAGATAAATCTGATGGCAGCATGAAAAATAAAATTATAATATATGGAACAAAGGTAGAAGGTATAGAACTTAGTATTAATTTAAGTGAAAAGTATCTTAGGCTTATACCTGATGAATTGATTAAAAGAGCAGGTAAAAACAAATATTTCTTGAAGGAACATCCTATGCTCTCTAGTTTTTAATAGCTACTGCACCGCTCCGAAAAATAAACATGGAATGATAAGATCATTCCATGAATGCTTGCATAACTTAATATTAAAATTGTTTATAATAACATAAGCATCTATATCAAATGACAGTATTAATTAGCAAACAGATTCTATGAGTAGCAAGAGACCAGAAAAGATTTATGCTGATTTATCTATTGAAGTTCAGGGAGAGTTTTTTTCTTCTCCAACTCCTCAAACATATGATGTTACCGCTCAAAGAGCTGCCGTAACCTACTCTTATACTCCTCCAGCGAATGACAATAATAACTATCAGATCCATAACCGCAGATACATAGGTAATAAGCATAAACTTATTGACTGGATTTTTTCTATATTACTGAAAAGATGCGAGGGTGACTCTTTTGCAGACATATTTGCCGGGACTGGTTCAGTTGCCGCTGTAGCGAGTCAGCATTTCTCTAAGATAACAGTTAATGATTTTCTTTATTCAAATAATGTCATATATAAAGCATTCTTTGGTAAAGGTGAGTGCTCAGAAAGTAAGGTTGCGGAATTCATTGATAAGTATAATAATCTTTCTCCTGCATCATTAGCTTCCAACTACTTCTCTGATAACTTTGGAGGCAAATATTTTTCTGTTGGTTCAGCTAAGATGATAGGATTTATCCGTGAGGATATTGAGCAGAACAAGAGTAATCTATCTGACAAGGAATATAGCACGCTAATTACTTCTTTGCTTTACTCTATGGACAAAATAGCTAATACTGTTGGCCACTATGATGCATACTTTAAGAAAGAATCTATACAAGATAAGTTCTTTATGAAATCGATAAATCCTGTAGAGATGGAATCTGTTGCAATACACCGCGAGGATACTACTGAGCTAGTAAAGAATATACAAGCAGATATTATGTATATTGATCCACCATATAATTCTCGACAATATAGTAGGTTCTATCATATCTTGGAGAATGTCACCAAATGGGACAAACCCAATTTATATGGCATAGCATTGAAACCACCATCAGAAAACATGAGTGACTATTGTCGTGTTAATGCATATAATAAGTTTAATGAATTGATCGGTGATATTAATGCTAAATATATCGTGGTCTCCTACAACAATACCTATGAATCCAAAAGCAACTCTTCCCGCAATAAGATTACTCTTTCACAGATGAATGAAACACTTGTCAGCAAAGGTAGCACAGAGATATTTGAAAAAGATTATAGACACTTCAATGCAGGCAATACCAATTTTAATAATCATAAGGAATATCTTTTTGTAACAAAAGTTCCATTAACTCATTAGTTATAGCATCAAACGCTCACCTTTATTTTATGTAGGGGATAATTTGTGCCATAAGCACTTGAAAGTTTTATAATTGTCGTCATAATAATAGTATGAGCAATTATACTTTTATAAAAGACCCCGATATATTGGAAGAGGATTATCGCGTAAATGATTTATTGGACTTTTCCACTAATATCAATGGACTTACAGAACAATTAATAAGAATCAAAAGTAACTCAATGGTAGGACTAGTAGGCCCCTATGGCTGTGGCAAGAGCACACTTCTTTATCAGCTTTATAGAGAATATCCTGATAAAAAAAATAATTGTGGCAATAAAAAGGTCAATGCCACTAATTTAGAAGAAGTGAGGAATGCTAAATGGTTTACCTTTGATGCATGGCAGTATCCAGAGAGGAAGGATTTATGGGATGGGTTTATCATAGAGCTTGCTAGAAGCATGAGTGACAAGTGCCTAAAGGAGATCAAAAAGGAGATTGATGGCAACCAGAATAGCAAAGCTAAAACAACAGCTAAAGTAGTAGCAGCTGCAGTAAACATTCCTATACTAAGTAATATTACTGGGGCAATGAAAGAAGTATTATTGGGTATATTATCTTCGCCACCCCTAAAAAGAGTATTTGAATTTCAAGAGCTACTTAAAAAAATGATAAATAAAATAGATAAAGACATCTATATTGTGATTGAAGATATTGACAGGTCTGGAGATAAAGGTATTTTTTTTCTGGAAACCTTAAGTCATTTTATTAAGAGCATAAATAGTGAGCATAATGAAACAGATAGCAAGCATAAGATTATAGTTATTGTTCCTATGGGTGATGAAATTTTTAAGGAACAAGGGAATCGCGATGCAAAGAGCTCCTACCTTAAGATACTTGATTATCAAGTAAAGTTTAATCCGCAAGATATTGATTGTGCTAAATTCATAAAGAGTGTTATAGATATCAGCAAGGACTACAGACGTAATAGCTCAGAATATATTTCTAAATTTTTAAGTCAAGTCATATTAGCCAGCGAAGGAGGAACCATTCGAGATATTAAGCATTTGATTAGAAGAGCAGATCAAAACTATAACTTGCTCAAGGATTCAGATGATGAGAGTATTGATATATTTTTTGTTTTATTATTTACTGCTACCGAATATTTCCATGTTAAAAATGGAAAAGAAGAAATATATTATCTTGAATCTATTCCTGATTCCGAACATTATGCGGGGGAGATAAAACATCGTCAATTAATTATGATGCCCATTGATCATTGGCTATATAAATCTTTGCTTGCTTATTTTGAAGTAATACCACTAAAAGCTATAGCTGATAAATATTATGAGCATGGTAATGAAGAATTCTCTCCTATCCTATTGAATTTTAATGATACACCACATGAACCCGATGCTACTCATGGTGATCATGTTTACGGGATCGTAAGAGATAAGTCAAATAAGAACATCTTGATAGTTAATATCATTTTAAATAAAAAGCATTTTGAATTGATCCCACATGAATTAATACAAGTGGTTGATAAAAATAAATATTCGGACTCCTAAATATTGACATCCAATAACGATTAGAGAACACAGAACAGGGGACTAAAGATTCGCAGATAAATATAAAAGCGGCTAGGTTATTTATCCTTGTATAATAAAGATAATACCTATCAATAGGTGATAGATGTTAATAAATATTCTTTTATCAAGTTAATTGTTATACTCTATGATAGTGTGTCAATTAGGTATACCAAATATATAAGGGCAGATGGATGGCAGTTGTTATATAATTACATAATAAGATGAAAATGAATTATGAATAAGAAAAAACAGGATAAAGAGTTAGATTACTATGGGCATACAGAGGCGCTTCGGACCAATCTATCTCCAGTTGGGCTGGCGGATGTAGAGAGTGAAGATGAGACCCAAAGCACCTATGAGTATGACCCTCACTTAGATCCATCTTTGAATTGGGCGGGTAAAAAGGAACGTTCATCATTCACATTAGATAACCGGACTATTAATATACATGAGAGAATTGATCCGAAAGTCATAATAGCTAAGTTACGCAAAGAAAGAGAGCAGCCCTCTATGGGGTTTAATTTTTATGAAGAGAATAAGCTTTCTTTATCACAGGAACTAAGCCCTTATGAACATAGTGAGGGCTGGAGTAATCGCCTCATTGCAGGGGACAGTGCTTTAATAATGAACTCTTTATTACAGAAAGAGAATATGGCTGGCAAGGTGCAGTGTGTATATATAGACCCTCCTTATGGAATTAATTACTCGAGTAATTTCCAGCCATTCCAAAATAAACATTCTTATGATGCTGCTGATAAGAATTTGACTACAGAACCAGAGATGATAAAAGCATTCCGTGATACTTGGGAATTAGGTATCCATTCTTATTTAAACTATTTAAGAGATAGATTGTATCTATCTAGAGAGTTATTGAATGACACGGGCTCTTGTTTTGTCCAAATAGGAGATGAAAATGTCCACCTTATAAGGGTCATAATGGATGAAGTTTTTGGAACTGATAACTACGTGTCATTGATCGCCTATAAAAGCAATAGTGGGAAAGAAAGATCTAAAGGTCTTCAACGTGTTCATAACTATATCATATGGTATGCTAAAGATAAAACACAGATGAAATTTAATCGATTGTATAGAAAACTTGAATTACAGGATTTAAATACCAGTTCCTACAATATGAAAGAAAGTAGTGATGGTACAAGATCAAAAATGTCAAAAGAAGAAAAAGAAGATTTAGCAAAACTTATAGAAGATGGTTACAAAATATTTAGAACAGTTCCTCTTCATTCCACCGGCAATGCAAAAATAGAGGAAAGAGGTTTTAATGGGAAAGGTTTTTATCCCCCTTCAGGAAGTCAATGGCGACATACAAAAGAAATTTTTGAAGAGATAAAAAAACTAAAAAGAATACATGAAACAGAGAGCACCATATCATCTATAAGATATTATGATGATTTTCCATATCATGAGTACACAACTAACTGGGATGATACAGGTCCAGAGCTAAATAAATCTTATGTGGTGCAAACCTCGCCGAGAATAATTCGTAATTGCATATTAATGGCAAGCGATCCTGGGAATTTAGTTTTTGATCCAACTTGTGGTAGTGGAACTACGGCTTATGTTGCAGAAGAAACGGGTAGACGTTGGATTACTTGCGATACTTCACGCATAGCCATCGCGCTAGCTAAACAACGAATGCTTACTTCAGTTTTTGATTACTACAAGTTAATAGATGAGAGGGAAGGAATTAGTGGAGGAGTTCAATATGATATTGCTAAAAAGCAAACAATCGGAAATCTAGCAAAAGGCGAGCCACCCATAGAAGTATCTATATTTGAATCTCCTATTAATGATAATAGTAAGAAAAGAGTAGCAGGTCCTTTTACTGTAGAAGGTTTGCCATCTCATAATGCTCCATTGGTTAAGCCATTACATCCAGCAGGTAAAAATGATGAAGTCATAGAAAATGATAATGAGAATAAAATTATTAATGAATGGGTTAGTAGCTTACTTAAGGATGGTATTAGAGCTACAGGGAATATAAGAATCAATTTCAGTGATATTGAACTTGCTAGTGGTATGAGATACATCCATGCTCAAGGTGAAACCACAGGTGATAATCCAAAGAAAGTAATGATTTCTTTTGGACCCAAACACAGCACTCTCGGGAACATACAAGTTGAAATGGCTTGGCATGAAGTCAAACATCAAGGTGCTGATATATTATTGTTTGTTGCTTCTCAGTTTGATGCTGAGGCATGTAAAGAGATAGCCAGCATCACAAAAGTTTTAGGCAAGAAAAAAGGAGTTGAATTATTGAGAGCCCAAATGAGTATTGACTGTACCGATGCCGACTTGAAAAAGGGAGCCAGGACTATTGATAACTTTTGGCTATTAGGTGAGCCAGATGTTGATGTGAATAAAATTGAAGATGGTGTTGACAAAGGGAAGGTTGAAGTTACCGTCAATGGCTATGATTATTATGATCCGAATAGCAACCAAATAATTGATAAAGGGCAAGATCATATTGCCTGCTGGATGTTGGATGAAGATTATGATGAGCGGTGCTTAATACCTGATCAAATTTTTATAACAGGGGCTAAGAAAAAGCATGGTTGGGATAAATTAAGTAAGAACCTGAAAGCTCAGATTGATGAGAGCAAATTAGTTCAATATACAGGCAATACTAGCTTGCCTTTCACACCACATAAAGATAAACCTATAGCGGTTAAAATAATTGATAATAGAGGTGTTGAGAGTTTAAAAGTAATTGACTTAGACAATAAGTAATTATTCTATCCCATCTATATGAAAGTAATAGATAAACTAATCATAAGTTCTCCTTATGAGAAGCCATCAAAATATTGGAATTATGATACTTTGTCTAAAGAGTTCAACCTTAAGGGAGGTAGAAGATTAGCTGGATATACAGCGGCTAATCCTAATCATCAAGGGGTAGAGGACCAGGGTGTTTTCCGCCCTATGGAAATGGTAAATAAGATTAGACCATTAGTTGACAAATGGCGGGGCGATGGCTGGGTTGGCGCAACTGGAACTAGTAAAAAATTACTAAGATACTGGCATGAGCGAGACGGTGAAGACGACAAGAGATTTTTCTTTTGCCAATTGGAGGCAATAGAGACATTAATATGGTTATGTGAAGTTGCTAATCCAGAAGCTAGGGATATATTAGATAAGATTGAAGGTGATGGAGGCGATTTCATACGGCTCTGTTGCAAAATGGCAACTGGCAGCGGTAAGACCATAGTAATGGGAATGATTATAAGTTGGCAGATATTAAATAAAGTTACTTCACCTGAAGATACAAGATTTAGCAAGAACATACTTATGATTGCTCCAGGATTAACGGTTAAAGATCGTCTCCAAGTTCTTGACCCAAATAATGAAAACAACTACTATGGAGAATTTGATTTAATTCCTATTGGAATGAAAGAGATGTTTAATCAGGGTAATGTGGTTATCCATAACTGGCACACATTGGCTTGGGAAACAGCAGAAAAAATACAAAAGAGAAAATCAGTAGACAAAAGAGGTACTAAAAGTGATACTGCATATGTAAAAGATATTTTAGGTAATGCATTTAATGAAAATGACTGGATTGTCATTAATGATGAAGCACATCATGCTTGGCGCTCTAATCCAGCTGATCCACATAAAGGCAAAGGCGATAAGTTAGATAGTAAAGATGATGTTAATTATTACAAAGATGATAAAAAATCCGCGACTATTTGGATACAAGGTTTAGATAGAGTGCATAAGGATAATAATATAAAATATTGTTTTGATATGTCTGCTACTCCTATAGCCCCTACTGGCGGGAAGAGCGACGAAACAATTTTATATAACTGGATTATTAGTGACTTTGGTCTTAATGATGCTATTGAATCTGGATTGGTGAAGACCCCGAGAGTTCCAACCAGAGATAGTAGCAAAAAATCAGATGAGCAGCGAAGGTCATATCTTTTTCATATTTATAGAGCACCTGGCGTAAGTGAAGATCTGATAAGAAATGGTGAGAGCTTTGAAAATGAGCCATTACCCGAGATAGTCATGGAGGCATATAACTTAATGGCTAGCAAATGGAAAGAAAACTATAATGAGTGGAAAAAGCAGGAAAGCAAGGTTCCACCAGTTATGATTACGGTTGCCAATAATGTTACCACTTCTGCCAGAATCAAAAATGCTTTTACTGAAAGGCGAGTTCTAGAAAATGAGCTGTGTAAAAAAGAAAGAATATTACAGATAGATAGTAAGGTCTTGAAAGAAGCAGAAAAGGTAGAAGAAAAATATGACCTAGCAGAGAGTGATAGTAGCGAGGAGACGGGAACGCGAAAAGAAATAGAAGCAAAATTACGCGAAAGAGTTAGAACTGTAGGTGTGGAAGATGCTCCCGGGGCACAATTTTGCAATATCATCTCTGTATATATGTTATCTGAGGGTTGGGATGCCAAAACAGTAACCAACATTATAGGACTACGTGCTTTCTCCAGCCAACTATTGTGCGAACAGGTAATAGGGCGTGGACTTAGACGTGCATCTTATGACATAGGAGATGATGGATTATTTCGCCCTGAACATGTAGATATATATGGTGTTCCTTTTACCTTTTTACCTCATGAAGGGAGTGCAACCTTTCCACCTATTACACCTAAAAAGCTTATTAAAACAGATCCATCAAAAATAGCACATAAGATATGCTGGCCTAATATCTTAAGCATTAACTACAAATATCATAATAAGATAAAGATTGATTTAGACAAGATAAAGCCATTAGAGTTTGACCCTGAAAAACACATGACTAGCTCTATAAATTTTCCTACGATTGAAGGTAAAGTTATGGATAGGCAAGTAAAGGAAGATGTGCATAATTTGGATAACGTTCTTGAGGGGAAAAGATTCAGTAGCTATGTCTTTCATACTGCTCGGGAAGTGTATAAAGAGTATCTTAAAGTTATAAAAAAATCAGCATACGATAATAATGGCGATGAAATTGATGCGACTCATGATATAGAAGCCATGAGACAAATAATAAAAATAGTTCAAGATTTTATTGCTGCTGGTAAGATTAAAATAATGCATAGAATACCTGACAACGAATGGTTGGAATGTAAGAACTTTAATCATCAAGAGGATAAAGAAATCTTGCTGACAGATTTTTCTTCTTCTAGAAAAGTTATATCAAGAATAGCTAAGGGGCTAACTCAATCTGGTATTGAAAAGATAAATATTATCTATGATCCTTTTTCTAAAGTAAGATGTTCTTCAGATATGCCTCAGTGGCATACTGGCAAGCCCTGTAATGATGGTAAGAAAAGCCATATCAACTTAACTGTCTATGATAGCAGATGGGAAGATAGTTATGCTTACATGTTTGATAGGGATGATAAGGTTAAGAGCTATATTAAGAATGATAAGCATGTTGACTTTAAGATATTTTATATCTATAAAGGTGCTTTGAAAAGATACTATCCTGATTATATTGTTGAGATTGAGAATAAAAAAGGTGGAATTGAAAAACTTATTGTAGAAGTTAAGGGGCAAGAAAGGGAAGGAGAACCAGAGAAAGAGACAGCGGTACAAGAATGGGTAAAAGCGGTTAACCAAAGTGAGGAGTGGGGAACTTGGCGGTATGAAAAATATGGAGATACCGCAAAGTCCTAACCACTCCTAAATCTATTAGTTACTTTTTATTTTCTTAAGGCCCCTATTTCCTTAGGGAATTTGGACATAAGATATTCTCCCCATTTTTCACTTGAGAAGCCATGGCTTGGATGTCTAACGGCCAAGAATCTTAATTTGTGCCCATCAATTTCCATATCAGCATGTTTAGGTGAGACCCCGCTAATAGTTTCATCCCAGCGGACATTCACATAATTTTTCCAACCCCAGTGGTTAATAACTGCGGATCCCCAGCAAATAACAATTTTAGGTTTTATAATTTTGACTAACTCTTGAAATTTTTCCCATGCCTCTTTTCCTCTTCCCTTACTAGTTATAGTGGCAGTGTTTTTTGTCATGGTCTCTTGAATGGCATTTGCAAATGCTAAAGAACTCCATAACTTTTCCCTTTCAGTTTCATTACATCTATATGAGGCAAGCATCGCATCACTAAAATGCCACCATAGCCAGCGCTTACAACATTCTGTTTTAGTAATACCATGATGATATGTAATATCTCTGTGAAAGTTTTTATCCTCGTCTATAGAATCTCTAATTTTAGATATATATTCATCACTCTCTTTACCTCCTGGGAGCATTGATTTGAGTTTTTCCTTATCCCATATTGCATGATGGCTTGCACCTAGAATAAGAATTCTATGTTCGTTGTAGTTTTTCCCAACCCATGGTAACCATTTGAAGTTATGCTTATTAAACTCTTTATCATATTGATGAGAGCAAAGCCCTTTATAATCATTCGACATTATATTTCTCCTAATTAATAATAATAAGTTTTATTATAATCAATTAATTGACGCTATGGTGAGTATTTAGGGGGTTTTAATTTTCAGGAGATTAGGGGTGGATAGGGGCTTCCCATTGGATGCCGTATTTGTTGTTGTCTAGGTAGGGGGTTATTATGAATTTGGGATGAGGTTTTGAGGATGGGGGTTTGTTACTTTTCTGTCCCCTTTTTGTTTCTGCATTTTTGATATTGATGGCTATAGCGGCTACAAGCACTGAAGTAGCTAATAATAAGGATAATATTAGTGAGTCGCCTTCTGGTGAAGAGGAGCTTGAAGATCCTCCTCTATGACAATGGTAACCGCCAGTAGCTGTAACATTATGGCACCCTTGACGATTCAGACCACCGCCGTGAGGATATACAGGGGCGGAAACAAGTAAAGCCATTATAAAAATGACTAATCTATAAAATGATAGATTGATTATAGACCTATCATTTCGCATGTACCCTCTTCCCGCATTTTAGATTATTTTATTTTCCTATTTAGTTATAAAGTTTTATTATAATCAATTAATTGATGCTGTGGTGGGTGGTTATTATCTTTTGATTGGCAGGATGGATTAAGGGTGGATGGGGGCTTCCCATTGGATGCCATATTTGTTGTTGTCTAGGTAGGGGGTAATTATGAATTTGGGATGAGGTTTTGAGGATGGGGGTTTGTTGTCTTTCCATCCTCTTTTTGCTGCTTTGTTTTTGATTGCGAATATGATGAATGTGACAGCTAATGAAGTGACTAAGAATAGGGTGGCTGTTTGTGAGTCGCCTCTGAATGCGGGGTCATCTGCCGGGTTTTGTCTATGGCAGTGATAGTTGGCTGGGTCGTCGTCATCATGGCATTCATCGGCAGAATCTTCTCCGTGAGGATATGCTGCGATTGAGATTAGCAGAGTCGATATAAAGACACTCAATCTAAGCCAAGGTAGTTGGTGGGTATTTCTATTCATTCCTTATATTTGCATTACAATTTTTTGCAGCAGAGTTTTATCAGGGTTTCAGCATTTTTTCAGCAGGGGTGCATATAGCATGGTAATATTTTACATTATTAGTTGGGGGACTTATCATTGCGGGTTATCAAGAGTTGCACAAGGAGTCGTAGGAACAGCTGCAGAAGCTATAGAAGCTGCAGAAGCTATAGAAGATTGGTTGAATAACCTCAGCTACCTATTGGAATCTTTTGCGGTTGTTCTGTTATAATTCCATATAATAGCTACATTTTTATGAATTGGGTGATTTATTCACTCAACTTTAGATGTATCGATATGTATCAATATGTAGCATTAAAATAACTATTAATATTTACATGAATTTTATGAAATTAGAAACACAAAAGAGGGTATTGGAGTGGCTCGGCGTCATCACCGCAATATTCTATTCTTTGTTTGTTGCTGCGAATATTAATTTGGAGTTTTTTGGTTTTGCTTTATTGTTGATTTCAGCAATGTTATTAGGGGTTTGGGCATGGCTGTGTAAGCATAGGGGGGTGTTGCTGTTGCAATTCTTTTATGCGGCGGCTGGGATTTTGGGGATGGTGCGTTGGTTTGGATCTGTTTGAAATGGATTGCCTTCAAAATAAAATAAAATAAAAGAAAATAAAACAAAAGAAAATAGAATAAATGACTATGAATAGAACTGCAGGTCAAGCTACAAATAAAGTCAGGGTGGTGGTGTATGGTGCGTCAGGATATACTGCTGGCGAGTTACTGCGTTTGTTATGGCAACATCCTCAGGTGGAGATTGTTGGGGTGGTTTCTAATTCACA
>VSKW01019861.1_pt1 | contig 17292 bp, 11 predicted proteins | sample 4798611 | NCBI WGS metagenome assembly VSKW01 (sample SAMN12179536, study PRJNA552185) | sponge metagenome | biome: deep-sea hydrothermal plumes; feature: spots directly above weak diffusing fluid; material: sea water; isolation source: sponge from the Crane site of a hydrothermal vent ...
AGCAGCAGCAGCAGCGAAAGCCCTTAGAGTTAATAGAAGTTACAGGCGTAAATACAGGCGATAATTTTTTTTCGACCCCCTTGTTAGGCCGTCTCGTATAAAGGGGTAAAAACCGCTTTAAAAAGCGAAAAACCCTTAGTTTAAAAAGTGCAAAACAGCACAAATTTTTTTACATCATTAAAAAAAGTTATTGTTAACAGCTTGTGTTTCGAAATGAAACAGTATTGTTTTATAAAAAACAAAATTTGTTAAGGCTGTATAAAATATAGTGCTTTTACTAACTAGATTTAAGTAGAGAGCAATAAATACCACTTATATATTAAGCCTATAAGCTAAAAATGGCCCAGCATTTGCATTAAAAAAACAATATAAGAATTAAGTAATTAACTTAAAAAAGGAAGACCTTATGAAGTTTTTGTTATTAAATGTGTTTTTTATTTTTAGTGTTATTTTTTCAAGCACTTCTTATGCGGGTTTTGAAACAGGAATATCTGTTTTTAAAAATATTCCTCTTAAAGAAAAATTGCTAAATATTTATACAGCAGTACAGAAAAAAACAGCAGAAGTAGAAAAAACAATGATACCAAAAACAGGGGATAATTATAAAAATATTGAACAGGCCGAACAGGCCGAATTCAACGAATTAAAAATAAAAAGGATTAAAGAGGCCTGTAAGTTAATAGGCGTTCCTTTCGATGTTTTTTTAGCAGCCGAAATGTTGCTTGCCCAAGGGGATAAAATTTTTATTTCTGATCAATTTCAAAAAAACAAAACATTTAGTAATTTTTTATTAAAGAGCCAAAAAAGCACAGCAGAAGAATTATCAAAAGCAATATCAACTTTGCCAGCTAAGTACATTGTGTTAAAAGGCGAAAACTTAGAAAGTAAGTTGTACTCTTTATTAGCAGCCAGTGCGTATTTAGAAAAAAACAGTGCACAAAGATACCATGTTGTAAGTCTTCCTTCTTCGTTAATAACTAACGGTATGGATATTGCTAAAATAGAGGCCGTGATTTTTTCTTTAGAAAGTTATTTAAAAGAAAAAATGGTAGTGCATCTTGATACCTTAGGGGGCATTGAAGCAGGAAAGCCACTTCCTCCATCGTTATTATTTTTAGATGCTCTTGAAAAAACACAAAAAGATTTTAGAGTTCCTTTTGTTTTAAATTTTACACAAAACGAAGTAAATGTTTTTTCACAGACAACATTATATAAAGTTGCAAAAGACAAGATAAAAGAAATAGAGACAAAATCACTAAGTGTCGAACAATTAAATGATTTAGCTAAGGTGCTTTTGCCAGAAATACAAAAAAAATACTCGACTGTAATTAGCGAAAGAGTTATTACCAGCTTATTAAAAGTTGCGCCAATACTGTTTCCTGGCGAAAATATAGTATCGTCGCTTAACCAATTGGTAAAAGAAGTGGTAGAGTCGTTTACCTCTAACAAAGAAATAGAATTAGAGCAGGTAAAAGAACTTGTAGAAAAAAAATATGGTAAAACCAATTTATTTAAAACGGGTTTAGCAGGAGTAGATTTATCTAACAAACAAGAAGTGCTAAAAGTGGTTTTGCAAGTGCAAGATAAAGTTACCAAAGAGTTAATTGGTCAAAACGATGCGGTTACTAAAGTGTCGCAAGCCATAGAAGCGCATTATATGAAAAAAGAAAGAAAAACCCCTTTATCTATTTTTGCAGTGGGTTTAACAGGGGTTGGTAAAACCGAATTGGGAAATTTAATTTCTAAACACTTATATGGTTCAAATAGCCTTGCTAACTTTTCTTTAGGTAACTTTTCTCATGTGGGAGATTTAAATAACTTATTTGGTTCGGCTAAAGGTTATATTGGTTCTGATGAGATTAGTGAGTTTGAAAAGTTTTTATCAAAAAATCCATCTGGAGGAGTAATTATTTTTGACGAAGCCTCTAACATGGGTGGAGACAAGCAAGAATCCAAAAACGCTATGTTTAAACGGTTTTATGAGCTTTTAGAAGAAGGTAAGTGGACAGCCTCAAAAAGTGGAGTCACCTACAACCTAGGTAATTATGTTTTTCTATTTACAGGAAATGATGGCGAAAAAATATTTAAAGGGGTTAATAACGAATCTTACAAAGAACTGCTATGGAAGGAAAACAACTCTAGAGAGAAAATTTTTAAAATGTTAACCGAAGTAGGTGTTCCAGAAGCTTTTTTAGGTCGATTAAATGAAGTATTTTTATTTAAGCCAGTAACTAAAGAAACCGCTATTCAAATTGCTAAAAAATTTATTAAAGATTTTGAAAAAAACTACGAAATTTCTATTAAGTACATTGATAAGGAAAAGTTTTTTAATAATTTAGTACAAGCTACCTTTTTTGCTTCAGAGGGGGCAAGAAGTGTAAGAAACTTTATCGAAAACCGATTGGGTTCGTACATTGTACGCGCATCAGAAGAGGCTTTAAGAAGCGGCGAAGCCTTAAAAAGCATAAAGTTAGCTTGGCAAGATAATTTAAACGCTAGAGTTTACGCGGCAAGATCTTTTAAAAGACAATCGTTTTTAAAGATAAGTATTAGTACAGACAAACACCCTAAATATAGTGCTTTTAAGTCTATAGATGTATCTTCCGATATCATACAAGTAGACTTACCAACACGGGCACAGGTTAAAGAAACCGCTTATCACGAAGCGGGGCATGGCTTTTTGTCTTTTGCTAAGCAAACGGGTCAAAAGTTACAATTTATTTCTGTAATTCCAGGAAGAACATCTGCGGGAATAAATTATTTAGGTGTTGCAGCTTATGATAAAGATATTTTTACAAGTCTTACTTATAAAAACTTAATTAAAAGAGTGGCTGGATTATTAGCAGGAGGAATGGCTGAAAAAATGGCAGGTTACAATTTATCTTCTGGTTGGAGTAATGACCTTTTACAGGTTAGAACTATAATTCAACATGCTTTTTTAAAGGGGACAGTTCTTGAAGGAAAAGGTTTTGAATTTATTAGAATTCAAGGAAAAGAAAATAATGTTAAACTAAGCAAAGAGCAAGAGAAGCGTTTTCAAGAAGAAGTAGAAAAAGTGATTATTTTAGCTAAAAAAGAAGTGGTTAAAACTTTAACCAAAAAATGGAGCAATGTAGAAAAAGTAGTAGACCTTTTAATGAAAAAAGGAACTATTAACGCTAAAGAGTTTAGCACTATTGAAAATGATAAAAGCATTAGAGAGGCTTGGGAAGTAGACAGCAATTTAAAAGTTTATCAAGCAGCTAGTTGTAAAAGCTTATTTTAGGCGGAGAGCATTTTAATGAAGCATTTGTTAAAACAAAGTACTTATTTTATTTTAATTGTACAGCTACTACTTTCACCAGTAGTAGCTGTAGCAGAATCTGACAGTGTTAGTCGCTTTTATGATAGCAAAACAGACAGCCACCTGCAAAATCAAGACGCTGTTAATAAGTCAAAACCCCTAACAGAAACAGGAGACTTATTTTTACCAGAATTAAAAGAAACCGACATACGCTTGTTAACCACTTTAGCTTCGGGAGATTTTTTAGGTTTAAAAAATCAAACTTTTAAAACTACAGAAGAAAGTTTTTTTAGATCCGACCCCGAATTTGGAAAAAACTTACTGGTAATGCCTCCCTCCCAAGAACAATTTTTAAAAAACACAAAAATTTACATTCAAGATGGTGTTGTTCATATTAAAGAGCAATTAGACAGTAAAAAACAAGCTTTTGGAAGAGAGCATTCTTTTTTTGGGTGGCACTTTAAAGGCGTTCATGTAGCAGGAGATTATTTATTTTTAGAAGTAGACAAAACACAGTCTAAAAACTTACCAGGAGAATTATTTAATAATTTTGAATTAAATAAAAACAGCAACAATAGTGTTTTTTTAATTAGGTTAACCGACTTACTAGAACATATGGGTACAAAACGAATTATTATGTCGGTAATGCCTTTGCCCATGCCTTTGCAAAAAATTACAAATGTAAAGTATCAGGCTTACGACCCTGTGTCTGATAAAAATGCTCCCTATCAAGACAAAGCTTTAACGGGCTTGTTATCTAGAGATTTTAAAACTTCGGGTTATAAATTTACCGATGCCACAGGAGGGTCGGTAGTAGTGCCAAGCCATGTTCCCGACATTTACAGTGATATGTCGCGGTTATTTGTAAAGGCTTTATCTGCAAGTATTGCCCCTTTGCAGCCGTTAAACTCGGAAGGCTTAACTCCTGTTCAAAAAAATTACCTTAAAGCTTTAACTAGCTTTGCAAAAAAGCAAAACACTAAACACAATCAAGTTTTTGACACTATCCTTACAGGAATATTAAAAAAACTAAACCCTTCGCATTTAACAGAGGTTCCCTTTTCTAGTGTTCTTGATTTTGTTCGAGCCAGTTATGCAGACACTATAACCACTCCTAAAAAGGGGTCTTGGGTGGGGCAAGCGTATTCGCAATTAAAAATTAATCCAAAAGATTTAACTCAAGCCCAAGTTGATTTTGAACAACAGGCTAAAGAGCAAGTAAAAGATTACTTACAAGCACAAAAAAACACGGGCGGCAAAGAGTTAAAACAAGCAGGGCGAATGATGCGAACATTAAAAAACCCTCACCCCAACAGTCGTGATATTACATTGGCTTTACAGGCAAAAGAGCAAATAAAAAAAGCCAGATACTTTTCTAAAGAAAAATTAACACAATTTATGAAGGGCCCTTTGGGAAATGTTGTAGGGGTTATGGGCATAACGGCTTTAACTTTGTCATTATACCATTACACAGGTTTTGGAGGTTGGGCCGACGGTGTAGGAGAAGGTTTTAAGGCACAGTTTAGCTCTGGTACCGAGGCAATAAAAGCTTTAAAAGTTAATGCAGTGGTGGTGATTGGTTACTTGGGTGGCTTAGGAGCTTTGTTATATTTAGGAACAAAATTAAAAAACAAATTACACAAAACTAAGCAGTCTTTAGTAGTTAGTTTGGCAAATATTGCTAAATATAAATCGTTATTTTTTAGGCATTTGTTTTCGGTTAGAGGAATGGTAAATGCTATTTTTCCTAATTACTCGCAAAGTGTTTACCGCTATGTAGTCCCTCAAAAAAAATTAGGGGCTTATGATGTGCGGTTTTCTAAATCTTTAAAGCAAGTGGGAAAGTTTTTAAATTTTAAAAGCTTTTTTGTTAAATTATTAAGGTTTAATAATGTAAAGGATAGCGGCGAGTCGGTTGTTTTTAAAACGCTTTCTAAGCAAGATAAAGATAGTAGCAAAAAAATAGCTCTTAACAAAGAGGCCTTGGTTAACAAACGCTCCGAGGAGTTAATTTTATTTGAAATGCTACCTCACTTAGCCAAAACATTAAAAGTTAGCGAATTAGATTTATTAAGTGCCATGGCCCTTAAAAATGTATCTTTGGGTTCTTCCGAATTTTTAGATTGGGATTTTAAAACCTTATCTAATTGGGCTAAAAATAGTGAAGATCAAAAAATTAAAAAGGCGTTAATTCAATTTAAAAGTAAAAAGCACAAAATAGAAACTCAGTACAGTGGTTTACTTTCTAAATATTTTTTATATAAAAATGAAAAGCGAATAATGAAAAAAATTAAAAAGACAAAAGATTTTCAAGGCCAAAGGGCTTTTTTAAAATCTTTATACTACTTGTCTCTTAAAGACTTAAGGCTTCAGGGGTTTGAAGACCCAAAACGCTTAACTATAGAGCAGGCAAAAAGTATTTTTTCTGATAATTTAGAAAAGCTAAAAGCCTTTGTAAGCCAAGAAAGCAATTTTGATAAAGTGGCTATGGAGCAAAACATTATAAAAGCCACGCGCAGCTTTCAATCGGTTTACCAATTGTTGCATAAAGAAAAAACCAGTGGATTAAAGCAAAGGCAGTTTGTTGCAATGGCTAAAATAAACACCGATCATGTTACCCATACATTAAGGGCTACTTCTTTAGATTATGGTATGGAAAGGGTTCAATCTTATGCAGAATTTTTTAAAACTTTACAAGCTAGGGGCATTAGTTTTTATGACCCCACTAGCTGGTTTACCGAAAACCACACCATGGGGCTTTATAATCAAGATGCTCGTCATGCTTTGTGGAACCCTGTTGCTCATATTATTTCAGGGCCTTTAGGTACGGCAAATATTATTAGTCGATCGGGCCCCGATGCAGTGGATTATGGTGTAGAAAACACCTCTTTTTTTTACCGAAATATAAGACAGTTTGTAAACCCGCAAAGGTACAGACAAATGGGGATTTTTAATAAATCGATGTGGTACGAGTATAAAAGAAATTTTTTAAGAGGACTAATCCCTGCATTTAGTTTTTCTGTGGTTTTACAAATGACTTTTTACCACGAATTTCGCCCCGATATTTTTGTGGGCTATATGTTTTTGTATGGACCCATTGGTTTTGTTTGGCATTATATTCAAAGTAAGTTGTTAATGACTACGCAAGCCATTAAGTACGAAAGCATAAAGCCAAAATTATTAAAAAATTTAGAACAAGAACAAAAAATGGCAAATACCGTTACAAAAAAGTGGGCTTTGGCCATGAAAAAGTATGCCATAAAAGTAAACCCACAATGGTTTTATATTGTGCCTGATTTAATTTTATTTAATGCCTTAACTTTTTTTATGGAGCGATGGAGTTACGATAAAGGGCCTGTGCAAATGTTAAGTTCGTGGTTGGGAAAAACATTTAATCAGCCCAATTGGGAATTTAGCTTGTACGAATTACAATCTAAGTTTGTTACCCCTTACTTACCTAAGTGGGCAATGGGTATTGCAGCTAGTTACTTAGCTTACCAGCTATATATAAAGTTAAGAGATAAAAAAGCAGGAAAAAACTTAGTAAATAAGATAGTAAAAACCAGCAAAAAAAGCATAAAAGTAAACTCCGTTTTTGCAGGTAGTTGTAAATCGTTATTTCGTTAATCAAGCCTTGTGGATAATAAAACTTTTCGGCTATAAAACTTTGCAAGCAATCAAGCCTTGCAGGATAATAAAACCTGCAAGCAATCAAGCCTTGCGGATAATAAAACCTCTAGACTTAGCTATAATATACTAATACTCTTAACCTATGAGTAACTTTATTAAAAGTATTTCTGAAGATGTGGTTTTTTTTTCTTACAGAGATTTAAAGCTGTTGCCTTCGGCAAAGTCACTTTATGTTTGGGATTTAGATAAAACTTACCTAGACACTCGTTTTGAAAACATAAGGTCATTACTAAAAACGGCTTTCGAAAACTCGAAAGATAAGGCCAATGTTCCGGGAACAAAAACCTTACTACAATCTTTAGATACAAAAGATGACGATAGTACTGCGATTTTTTTTATTACTGCATCTCCTCCACAAATGGAAGAAAAAATTTTTAGAAAGTTGCGCTTAGATGGTATTCGCCCTTGGGGAATATTTTTTAAAAACAATTTAAAAAATATTTTTCCACCTAGCCGATGGCGGCGATTAACCCAGCATGTGGGGTATAAATTACAGGCTTTATTGCATTTGCATTTATTAGGCGATTCGAAAATATTATCCCAATTTTTATGGGGCGATGATAGCGAAATGGATGCGGTAATTTACAGTTTGTATTCAGACATTTGCTCGCACCGGTTAAAGGGCGAAATGTTAGAAGCCGTGTTAAAGCACTTTCATATTTCGGCGCAATGTAAAGCTATTATGGATTTGCAAGAAAAAATTATTGCCGCCGATCCAGTTAAGCGCATTTACATTAATTTAGAAGAAGGCACAGATGTAGAATATTATCAAAAATTTGGCTCGCGGGTTTTACCCACTTACACCAGCTTTCAAAGTGCCATTGATTGTTTTAAAAAAGACAAAATTACTTTGCGCGACTTAGTTAAAGTGGGCCAAGACCTTCGCGACAATTATTTATTTTCTAAAGAGGCTGCCGAAAAAAGCCTTTTAGATTTAGCCACCAGACAAGTGCTAGACCAAAACACTTACAAAGCCGTAGTGCCTAGTTTTAAAAAAGCAGAGCTTATTAGCGAATTGTTTGAAATAGAATATTCTGCAGACCCTGTATTTGTAGAAGAAAACCAAAGGGAAGAAGATAAAGAGGTTTTTGAAATTGATTATTTTAATGACTATCGTTAAGTAAGCATAGTCAAAAAACTTCTCTTAAGTTATAATTTTTAAAAAGGATGTAAAAATATGTTTAAGTTTTTGTCTGCATTTGTACCGGATTGGCCTTTTTTAAATGTTTTTCACTATATTACGGTGCGCAGTTTTTTATCGTTTTTTACTACTTTTTTTATAGTGCTTTATTTGGGGCCGGTGGTTATTAAACTTTTAAGACAATTTAAAATGAAGCAAAGTATCCGAACCGACGGGCCCGAAACGCATTTAAAAAAAGAGGGCACTCCCACTATGGGAGGGTGGATAATTATATTAGGAACAGCCATTTCGTCTTTTTTTTGGTTAGATTTTTCTAACCCCTTGGTGCAATTTTTATTATTTATTTTAGCCAGCTTTGCCTGCGTGGGAGGGGCCGATGATTACTTAAAGGTTCGCTCTAGTAGTGCTAAAGGTTTATCTGGTAAATTGCGATTATGCTTAGAGTTTTTACTATCTGCGGGCTTTTTGCTGTATTTAATTACACAGGGTTATGTAAGCACAGAAGTGTATTTTCCGTTTTTTAAAAATGCCGTAGTCGACCTATCTTGGTTTTATGCTTTGTTTGGTGGCTTGGTTATTGTGTCTTCTGCCAATGCGGTAAATTTAACCGACGGTTTAGATGGGTTGGCCATTGTGCCTTTAATTATTGCCATTAGCACTTTAATGATTTTTAGTTATGTGGCAGGGCATAGTGTTATAGCCGAATATTTAAATATTCCCTTTATTGCTAAATCCAGCGAATTAAGTGTTTTAGGTTCTAGCGTGATTGCCGCCAGTTTGGGTTTTTTATGGTTTAATGCTTATCCGGCTCAAGTATTTATGGGAGATGTAGGTAGTTTAAGCTTAGGTGGCTTTTTAGGAGCCTTAGCCGTAGTTACCAAAAATGAGTTAATTTTAATTGTGATTGCAGGAGTTTTTGTAGTCGAAGCCTTGTCGGTAATGATACAGGTGTTTTTTTATAAATTAAAAGGCAAGCGAGTCTTTAAAATGGCCCCCTTACATCATCACTTTGAGCTAAGCGGTATTGCAGAAAATAAAGTCATTATTCGCTTTTGGATTGTTTCTATTTTATTAGCGGTATTAAGTTTACTGAGTTTAAAGTTGCGTTAATACTATTGTTTGTTTATAACTTTTTAATGAAGCTGTGAATTGTTTTGAGAGGTTTTAAGGAGTAGCACTATGAATGATGTAAAGGGTAAAAATGTAATGATTGTGGGCTTGGGCAAAGTGGGCGTGTCTTTGTCTAGATTTTTATTATCTTTAGGAGCTAATGTTACCATTAGTGATCATAAATCTCCTCCAGAATTAGCCTACTATTTAGAACAAATTGACGACTTAGACATTAATTATGACTTAGGAGAACACTCTTTAAAGCTATTTTTAAAGCAAGATTTATTAATATTAAGCCCAGGGGTTTCGCCCGATTTAAAAGTTATTCAATACGCAAAAAATAATGAAGTACCTATTATTGGCGAAATGGAGTTTGTTTCGGCTTTTATTCAAGAACCTATTATTGCAGTAACAGGAACTAATGGAAAAACCACAACGGTAAAATTAATTCGTGATTTTTTACATGAATCTAATGTTAAAGTGTGGGCGGGTGGTAATTACGGCGAACCAGCATCGGCGTATTTATTAAGTGGAAAAAAAGCCGATGTAGTTATTTTAGAAGTTTCTAGTTTTCAATTAGACATGTGTAAAACCTTTGCTCCTAAAACAATTGTTTTTACTAATTTATCAGAAAATCACTTAGACCGACATAAAAGTTTTGAAGCTTATGTTCAAGCCAAAAAACAAATTTTTGTAAATAATAATGTTAACACCACTTGTATTTTAAACGCCGATGACGCCAATATTGTAGCCTTAGCGCGAGACCCAATTGTTTATCAAAAAAGTATTATTTTTTATTTTTCTACTAACCCTTATTTTAAACAACAAATTATGACTATTGGTGGAGTAGTTAAAGTGGGCAACGAGTTACAAATTAAAGCCACTCCTCAATTAGATTTTTTATCTTTAGAAGATATAAAGTTAAAGGGATTGCATTCAGTCGAAAATATTATGGCAGCCTTACTGGCAGCGATGGAGCATGGAGCAACTATGCAGGCTATTAAAAAGGTGGTTTCTAGTTTTAAAGGATTGCCTCACCGTTTAGAATATGTTCGTCGAGTGGGAGGGGTTTTATTTTACAACGACTCTAAAGCCACTAATGTGCAAGCCGTAAAAAAAGCTTTAAATTCTTTTGATGAAAATGTTATTTTAGTTATGGGAGGAAAAGACACAGGGTTAAGTTACGAATCTTTAGCCGACGATATTAAAGCGAAAGTAAAAACTTTAATTTTAGTAGGCGAAGCTAAAGAAAAAATTAATCGCGATTTGGGTGGAATTTCAGAAACTTTAATTATTGGTACTTTCGACGAAGCGGTATATACGGCTTATCAAAAAAGCAGAGTGGGCGACACGGTTTTATTATCACCAGGTTGCGCTAGCTTTGATGTGTTTAATAGCTATGCCGAACGAGGTAACCACTTTAAACGCATGGTAAATGAGTTTAATGCTTAAAAAAAAGGCTTTGCGTGCGTAAGTCGAAATCTTTTTCTTTAGACAAAGGTTTGTTTTTGTCTTTTATTTTTTTTATATTTTTCGGCTTAGTACATATTTATTCTTCAAGTTATATTTTTGCATTAGAAAAATATGGAAATCCATTATATTTTTTTAATAAACAAGTAGTATTTACGCTGGTTTCTTTAGTGGTATTTTACATTACCATTAAATTGCCATGGCAGGTTGTTGTGCGTTTTTCTTCTTTGGCATTTTTTATCATTTTGTTTTTATTGGCTTTAACTTTAGTTCCATCAATAGGTGTAAAGGTGGGTGGGGCTAGGCGCTGGCTAAGTTTACCTTTATTTAATATTGAGCCAGTGGAGTTTTTTAAAATCATTATGGTGTTTTACTTTGCCAGGTTATTAAGTTTTAAAGATTGGATGGAAAATAAAAAAACTATTGCAATACAGGTGGGTTTATTTTTTACTCCACTAATTATTTTATTGCTGCAGCCCGATTTTGGTAGTGTGGTTATTTATTTAGTGGTTTTTTTTGCACTATTATTTGTATCGCCCATTAAACTTAGATGGATTTTACTAAGCGTAGTTACGGCCTTGGTGAGTTTATTTACTTTAATTATAATAGAACCCTATCGATTAAAACGCTTGCAAGCCGTGTTAGACCCATGGTCTGACCCCTACGGAAAAGGCTTTCAGTTAATTCAAAGTTTATTGGCTTTTTACTCGGGTTCTTGGTTGGGAAAGGGTTTGGGCGAGGGGCAAAGCAAACTCTTTTTTTTACCAGAAGCCCATACCGATTTTACTTTAGCGGTTTTAGGTGAAGAAATTGGCTTTGTTGGAGTTAGTTTTTTTATTAGTTTATATACCTATATAATTTATAAAGGCTTTGTAATTGCTTATCAAAGCAAAGACATTTATCAGTCTTATGTGGCCACAGGTTTAACCGTGGTATTTGGGCTAGGGGTGTATTTAAATATTGCCATCGAATTAGGCCTGTTGCCTCCCAAAGGTTTATCTTTAGCTTTTTTAAGTTATGGAGGTAGTCATCTGTTAGCCAATAGTATTATTATTGCTATATTATTAAATATTGATAAAGCCACAAAAAAAGCCAGATACAAAAAAGCTTGGGGTTAAGACATGAATAATAACACAAAAAACAAAGTAATATTTGCAGGTGGAGGAACAGGGGGGCATATTTACCCTGGCTTAGCCTTGGCACAATATTTAGAAGGCACACAAGCTAATCAAGAAAGTATTTTTATTGGAGGCAATCAGGGGCTAGAAAAATCTATTTTATCTACTACAAAATATTTATTAAAAACCACCTTGGTAAAACCCTTTAACCAAGCAGGAGCATTAAAAAAAATACTATCCTTGTTTTGGTTTTTACCCATAGCCACTATACAAGCTATAATTTTATTAATAAAAATAAAACCAAAGTGGGTGCTAAGTTTAGGCAGTTATGCGGCTGTTCCCGTAGGTATTGCTGCTTTTTTATTAAGAATACCTTTATTTACTTGGGAGCCCAATGCTAAAGCGGGTTTAGCCAATCGTTTGTTGTCGTATTTTTCTCGCATTAATTTTATTATTTTTAAAGAAGTAAAAAACCAATTAAAAGGGCAATGTTTAATTTCGGGCCTTCCTTTGCGAAAAGAACTAATTAAAAAAATACCTTTGTCTGGCCCAGTGCCCTTTACAAACACCACTGCGTTTTCTTCTAAACAGCCCTTTAAAATTTTAATTGTAGGAGGCAGTTTAGGTTCTAATTTTTTAAACACTAATTTTTGTAAACTGTGGCCTTATTTAAAGCAACATCCTATTTCGATTATTCATCAAACAGGAAAAAAGCATTTTGAAACCACTAAGCAAGCTTACAAAATTTATAACCAAAATGCGCTAAAGTATAAAGTAGTAAAATATTTACCCAACATTTACGAAGAATACGGGTGGGCCAATTTAGTAATTTCTCGAGCAGGAATAAATACTTTATTCGAGCTAGCCGCTTGTGCAAAGGCTAGTGTGTTAATCCCTTACAGTTTGTCGGCAGATAACCATCAATACAAAAATGCAAAAGTCTTAGAAAAAAACAAACAAGCTATTTTGGTAGAAGAAAAAGCCTTTTCTACAATAAAGTTAAAAAGCATAATCGAAAACTTTATTCAATACCCCGAAACGCTAGCCCATTTAGAAAAAAACATAACTAGCTTTTACAGTAAAAATGCAGAAGGCTTTATCATAGACAAAATAACTAAAACTTAGTCAGTATTCTCGCAAAGGCGTTTTAAGAGATTATTTTATTTAAACCCTTTTGCTCTGGCATCCCTTCGGGCTGAGTCGCCAAAGGGCTTAAATAAAATAATCTCTTAAAACCCATTTACTCGCCTCTTAAAACTCAACCATTGTGAGCCAGTTTTTTTTATGCTATTTATAAGCATGGCCAAAAACCCAAAAAATTCGCATTTAAAATTAGCTAACAAAGACCACTTATTAAAGTTGCCTCAATTATCTCATTTACATATTCATTTTATTGGAGTGGGTGGAATTGGTGTTAGCGGGTTAGCAGAAATTTTTTTTAACATGGGGGCTACGATTTCGGGTAGTGATTTAAAAGAAAATCAGCAAACTTTATGGTTAAAAGATTTAGGAATTTCGGTTTCCATTGGTCACAAGGCAGAAAATGTTTGCCAAGCCAATGTGGTTATTTATTCTAGTGCTATTGCTAAAAACAATGTGGAATTTTTAGAGGCAAAAAAATTAGGACTAAGTGTAATTTCTCGTGGAGAAGCTTTGGCCGAACTTATGTTTTTAAAAAGAGGTGTAGCTGTGGCAGGGGCTCATGGCAAAACCACAACCACAGCTATGTTAACTTCTGTATTTATGCCCTTTTCTCCTACCACAGTGGTTGGGGGTAGAGTTAACTCCATTGGCTCTAACAGTTGTTTGGGTGCGGGGGAGTGGTGCTTGGTAGAGTCTGACGAAAGTGATGGTAGTTTTATTAAATTACGACCCGAAATTGCTATTATTACTAATTTAGACAAAGAACATTTAGATTATTATAAAAGTTTTTCTAATTTAAAAAAATATTTTTTAGAGTTTGGGTCTAACATTCCCTTTTATGGAGCTTTAATTGTTTGCGGCGACGACCCTGAGCTTTCCGAAATGTTTAAAGATTTTTATAAAAATATTATTTATTATGGCTGGAATAAAAGTAATGATTTTTATTTACAAAAAGTCCATCTTAAAAAGGTAGAAATTGTAGAGAAAAAAACAGGCACAGTGGTGGGGTCGTTTGCTCCTCCCCTTCCAGGTAGACATAATGCTTTAAATGCTTTGGCAGCAGTGATTGCAGGTTATCAATCGGGCTTGTCGTGGCAACAGTCTTGTGAAAATTTATCACTGTTTACGGGTTTATCTAGACGCTTTGAGCTAAAAAACGAAACCAATGCGGTATTATTTTATGATGATTATGCTCATCACCCCACAGAAATTACAGCCGTTATCGAAGCCTTTAAAGAAACTTATCCTAATAAAAAATTAAAAATTTTATTTCAACCCCATCGTTATAGCAGAACGCAACATTTGTGGGTGGATTTTTTAACCTGTTTTAAAGGCGCCGATCAAGTATTTTTAATGGATGTTTACGAGGCTGGCGAAGCTCCAGTAAAGGGAGTAAATGCTTTTGAGTTAGCAAAACAAATTAAGCAAGTAAAGGCTGAGTACTTAAAAGAATCGGATATTTTAAATTATTTTTCTAAAAATTTGTTACCAGAAGATATTTTTTTAACTCTAGGTGCTGGTGATATTTCTTTATGGAATGAAAAAGTTTATACCGCTTTAAAAGGAAACAGTAGTGTATGCAGCAACCAAAAAACCTTAAAGAAAACTACAGTTTAAAACGATTAAACTCTTGGAGAGTGGGCGGCGAGGCTAGGTACTTTGCCACGCCTAGTTCTGTGGACGAGCTAAAGGCCCTTTTGCTGTGGGCCTCTTTTTATAAAATTGTGGTATTTATATTAGCCGACGGAACTAATTTATTAATTAGTGATAAGCCTTTGGAAGGTTTAGTAATTGGTTTAAAAAAATTACGAACTAGCACCGAAGAAATAAAAGAAATAGAAAACAAAAAAGACATATCTAGCTTATCTTTTTCTTTGTTATCGGGCACTCCAAAAAATGATTTATTTAGTATTTGTTTAAAACAACATTTGTCGGCAAGTATTTTTTTAGCAGGCCTTCCCGGAAGTGTTGGAGGAGGGGTAGTTATGAATGCAGGGGTGGGTTTTGATGTTTGCCCTAAAGAGTTTAAAGATATTGTAGATTGGGTAGAGGTTTTATCTTTTAACCCCGAAGATAAAAGTTTTAAAAAAACTCAATATAAAAAATCCGAGCTACTATGGGGATACAGGTCTTGTAAAAATTGGCAATCTAATAAAAATAACGCCAACAAAGATATCATTACTAAAGTGGGCTTTTGTTTTTCGTCAAAAGAATTTGATAAACCTTTAAAGCAAAAACAAGTTATTGAAAACAAGGTGCAAGAGGCACAGGTTTTTAGAAAAACCAAACAACCCGTTAATACTTTTAATTGCGGGTCGGTGTTTAAAAACCCCAAAGGATATTCGGCAGGAGCATTAATTGACGAGTGTGGGTTAAAATTAGCTTCTGTGGGAGGGGCGTCGGTTTCGCAGTTACATGCCAATTTTATTGTTGCAGAAAAGGGAACTAAATCGACAGATATTTTTTTGTTGATTAAAAAAATACAAAGTACAGTTTTAGAAAAAAAAAATATTGCTTTAAATTTAGAAGTAAAATTAATGGGAAGCTTTAATTAGGTTTCTTAAAAAAAAAGGATTTTAAAAATATACAATGCCTAAAGATTTAATACAAAACATTGCCATAATTCAAGGTGGAGCTAGCTCGGAAAAAGCCATTAGTTATCAAACCTCTTTAAGTTTACAAAAAGCTATGAAAAATTTGGGCTATTCGTATTGCCTTTTAGAGGCCGACGATAATTTAAGCCAAAATTTAATAAAACAAAAAATTACAAAAGCCATTTTAGCCGTTCATGGCCAGTATGCAGAAGATGGAACTTTACAAGGGCTTTTAGAGTACTTAAAAATTCCCTATACGGGTTCGGGAGTGTTAGCCTCTGCGGTGTGTATGGATAAAGTTATTTTTAAAAAAATTATTACTTCTTTAAATATTACTACTCCTAAATACTGTTGCATAACTAAAAAAAGCTTAGATAAAGCGCAAGATTTTTTAAAACAACAAGGTTTGCCCTTAGTAGTAAAGCCATCTAGAGGGGGGTCTAGCTTGGGCACTTTTATTATTAAAAAAGAGTCCGAATATTTAACAGCAATTACAGAAGCTTTAAAAGAAGATTCGCAAGTTTTAATAGAAGAGTGTATTGAAGGGGCAGAAATTACTATTCCTTTTTTTGATAATAATTTTTTAACTCCCATTGAAATTAGTACTAAAACGGGCTTTTATGATTATAAAAATAAATACACCAAGGGTTGCACCCATTATAAACTATTAAAAAAACCCAATCAAGATACCATAAATAGTCCGTTGTCTAAAAAAGAGCCTTCTTCGCCTTTAGCCAAGGGGCAAGAAAGTGTAAAACAGATTATTCAATTTTTAGATATTCGCCATTACGGAAGAGCAGATTTTATTTTAGATAAAAACCAGCAGATGCATTTATTAGAAATTAACACTTTGCCAGGATTTACCGAGTCTTCTTTAATTACTAAATCGGGAAAGCATGATAAATTAAGTTTAAAAGCTATGATGCAGTTTTTAATAGATAACGCGACTTTAGATTACTAGCTGGTTATAATAATACTTATAAAAAACCGTTTTAAATTAATAACTTATTTAGTTTTTAATAACCTGTTGCATTTTTAATAACTTGTTGCATTTTTAATAACCTGTTGCATTTTTACACTTTAAACTTGTACTGTTTTTGTAACAAGCTACACTTGTTGTACTAAATAACTATTTTAAGTAAAGGAGATTGCTATGAAAAAAAGTGTAATTATTGGTTTTTTTGTATTTGTATTTTCTGGTTTTGTTTTCGCATGTGCTGACGGCGTGGCTTGTCACCACAAAGGCAAAAAAGGCGAAGGCTACTCTTGTAATCATAAAGAAAAAGGCCATCACAAAGGCGAAGGCCATCAAAAAGGCAAAAAATATTCTTGTAATCACAAAGGTGAAGGCCATCACGGCGAAGGCCATCACAAAGGCGAAGGCCATCACAAAGGCAAAAAATATTCTTGCAATCACAAAGAAAAAGGCCATCACGGCGAAGGCCATCACAAAGGCGAAGGCCATCACGGTAAAAAAGACAAAAAGCATTCTTGCAATCACGATAAATCGCACCGAGGCTAGTAGCTAGGCTAGTAGCTCGGCTCGGCGAGAGCGTTTATATTTTTAGCAATTTTTTATGACTATTATTTCGGGCCAGTTTTTTTAGATACTGCTGGTTCCGTTAGTAGTTACTTTTACCGTACCTTTTAAAGTAAATTCCACAGGGTGAATAACATAACCCGATTGTCCTTTGTAATATCTATAGCGAGCAATAGATTTTTTTGCAGAGTTATCTAATTTAG
>VSKW01017971.1_pt1 | contig 17080 bp, 10 predicted proteins | sample 4798611 | NCBI WGS metagenome assembly VSKW01 (sample SAMN12179536, study PRJNA552185) | sponge metagenome | biome: deep-sea hydrothermal plumes; feature: spots directly above weak diffusing fluid; material: sea water; isolation source: sponge from the Crane site of a hydrothermal vent ...
CACTGAGAGTATCAATGAGAGTGATATTCATATTATGCCTTATATATGCCTATATAAGTATGAAATAAACCACAAGAATGCAAGTCCTGTGTAGATAACCCCGCATAGCCACTTATATAGAGGCATATAAGCATAGTTAATAGAATGGAGAGTTAGTTTATTCAGTCAATGGCTATGATTTACTAGTTTTCTTATTTGGGTTGGTTTTAGATTCGAAAACTTTAATTTTCTTTGCACAAGAGTGATATGATGACGCGGGGAATGACATTTGGACAAATAACACCGCCTTCTCATCTATTTCACTCTGACCTTTTTGATCTTGAGCTTGCTGATTATTAGTAGAACAACCCTCCATCAAGCAACCTCCTTCTGTCACTCCTTCACCCACAACATATTTACTCAAACAATTCACACACTTGATTCCTCTAAGATAGTAAAAGTATCCAAAGTAATTCTCAGTTGCATGCTTAATTATTAATGCATGTAGCCACCCCTTGATTCTATCAGTATCCTCTTTTTCTATATGCGAATAAAGATACCACTTTAGCAATTGATAATCCGATAAAGAAAGTATATCCTTTTCAGAGTTTATATTATACCCGCGCAGAATTATTTCCAATTTTTTGCTTCTTATGCCAAGTATATTTGCTAGATACATATCATCTGGCTTATATTTTTCTTCATTGAATTTATCAAATAGAGTATAACCTAAACGCGGAGCAATACCAAGAATTAGTGGTTGTAAAAAAAATAGTAAATATTCTAAATTTTGTTTCATCCCATAACTATCTTTAACTTCTGAAGCATCTTTACATGCTAAAACATCTTTACATTCTAAAACACTTATACTTTCTGGACCATTTATCCTTCCTAAGCCATCTCGTAACATAAAAAGAGTATCTACTAAACTAAAGATTAATTCTATAAACATAATAGGTAGCAATATTAGGACTGCATTTAAAAAATGCTTAGTTGTTAATTCGTTATTTAAAGTTTTCCACATGAACTCAAACAAAGTAAACATAGCAAACCCTATAACTGTAAGAGAAATACTGGCAAATATTCTGTTGAATGCTACTAATCCCACTATATTATCACCCAAGGGATTAAAAAAATACAAGCTAAGTATCCATAATGTAGACAACCCCAATATAATAGTATAAAAAAGCTGTAGTCCCCAAATGTAATTGGTTCCTGCATTATATTGTGAATCATATTTATCGTAACTTTTATCATCACCTAAAACATCTTTGACTCCACTTTCATTATTCAACCGTAATATGTAGAAGAAAGCAATAAATAATAGAAGCACAGACGCAAATACGAATGCAGATAAGAATGTGAATATATAATCTGGTCTTTTATCGGGCATATACTCCCACGCAGAACGCGCTAGCCCGACTATTGCACCAACAAACCATATCCTTAGAATGTATGAGTACATCTTAGAGAGGTTGATTTTAAAAATACTGCGGATTTTGTTCTTCCAGTTTTTTGACTGAGATCCATCGGAGTTTGCCTCCTCTGACTGAGATCCATTGGGGTTTTCCTCTTCTGCCATTAGCTCAGCATTTATGCCTTCTATCTCTGTTTTAGAATCTTTGGGTTGATTATTCTTTTTGTCTGCATCACTCATTTGATTTCCTCTTCTAGTTACTTTAATTTCAGTTTTATATACATACTTGCATATTAAATACTTATAGGCATAGAGGTTCTCCCACCTTCCCAAGTAAATTACAAATATTCCCAACCCCCAGCAAAGATAACTCCATTCCAAAACATTCACTTTATCTATTATGAACCGCGAAACAAGTATTTATCATCACTAATAATTGAAGTTCCAAAATTATACCATATTTTAGAGGGCATATTCATAGTTTTTTATATTTATCCTAATTGCTATAATTTAATATGGCAAATAGATATATAACAGGACCACAAGAATGCAAGTCCTGTGTAGATAACCCCGCATAGCCACTTATATAGAGGCATATAAGCATAGTTAATGCAATGGAGAGTTAGTTTATATGTATCATTTACTAAATTAATAAGCACAGAACCCCAGAAACCGATTATAATAAACAAGCACCACCAATAATGGCAGGTGCAATGAGAGCTAAGGTATTTATTAACATAACCGAAGAGGTAAATAAAATGAAAACACAGAACAGAGCATGGCATGTTAGAGGTTCTAAAGCATGGCATGTTAGCGATTCTCTAGATATGTCTGTTTCTGAAATCAGAAAAAAATTCCGAGAAGACAATATTATTGCTATAGGTTGGACTAATTTTGAAGATATGTCTAACCTGAAGAGTTTAGAATCAATAAAAGAGCGTCTTAGAAATGATACAGCTAATAATCATTCTGCTACTCAGCATTATGCTACTTATCCTAGATCTTTAGGTATAGCGGCAAAAACCCTAGATCAATTCGTAAACCTAATGAGTATAGATGATTATATTGTATTCCCTGATGATCGCAATATATATTTTGGCAAAGTATCGTCAAACTACTATTATGATACAACTTTTGTTGAAGGTCAATATCCGCATTGCAGAAGGGTAAAATGGCTTCTGAACAAGAATCCTATGCTTAGAGTAGACCTAACCGAAAGCTTGCAGAGACAGCTCAGATACCCACGAACAATAAAAGAATATAACTATGATGAGATTCAAGCAGTAGTAACCAGCAAATCTTAATTTATTAATATAACCGAAGAGGTAAATAAAATGAAAACACAGAACAGAGCATGGCACGTTAGAGGTTCCCTAGATTTGCCTGGGTCTAAAATCAGGAAAGTATTCTTAGATGACAATATGATTGCTGTGGGTTGGACTAATTTTGAGGATATGTCTGACCTGAAGAGTTTAGAATCAATAAAAGAGCGTCTTAGAAATGATACAGCTAATACTCATTATGCTACTCACCCCAGATCTTTAGGTATAGCAGCAGCGGCTATAAATAGATTCATAAACATAATGAGTGTAGGTGATTATATTGTGTTTCCTGATGGCAAAGATATATACATTGGAAAGGTTGCATCATATTATCCCAGCAAGAAAATATTCAAAGATGCCACCCATAAAGATTATACTCATTGCAGAGACGTGAACTGGCTTCTGGAGAAGAAACCCATACTTAGAATAGATCTAACAGAAAGTTTGCAGAGCCAGCTCAGATATCCGCGAGTAATAAAAGAGTACAACTATGATGATATTCACGAAATAGTCACCAGCAATTCTTAATTTATTAATATAACCGAAGAGGTAAATAAAATGACAACACAGAACAGAGCATGGCACGTTAGAGGACTTCCTCACTGGAATGATAGGAGTAATGCTTTCCTTCAAAATGATATGGTGGCGGTAGGCTGGCCTGGTTTAGAAGATATGTCTAAACGGGCGAGTATAGAATTAATAAAAGAGCGGCTTAGAGATGATCCTTTCCATACTGAGGTACCTGGAAGGGTAGATATCGCAGCGTCTACTCTAAATAAATTCTTAAATTTAATGAGTATAGGCGATTACATCATCTTACCAGATAACCCTCATATATATTTTGGCAAGGTATCGTCTAACTACTATTATGATAAAAATCTTGTTAAAGATCAATATCCACATTGCAGAAAGGTAGAATGGCTTCTGGATAAGAAACCCATACTTAGAATAGATCTAACAGAAAGTTTGCAGAGCCAGCTCAGATATCCGCGAACAATAAAAGAGTATAACTATGATGAGATTCACGCAGTAGTAACTAGCAACTCTTAGTTTATTAATATAACCGAAGAGGTAAATAAAATGACAATACAAAAAAGAGCATGGCATGTTAAAGGCTCACTGGATATACCTAAAATTAGAGAGCGATTTGTAAAAGAAGGTATGATTGCTTTAGGTTGGACAAATTTTAAGAGCATGGCTGGGAAAGATAGGGAACAAATAAGAGATATGCTGAGAGATGATCACTGTAATAAGCATTATGCCACTAACCCTAGATCTTTAGGTATAGCTACAGCGACTCTCAATAAATTCATAAACCTAATGAATATAGGTGATTACATTCTTTTGCCCTATGACGATAAGGTGTATTTTGGCAAGGTGTTGTCAGATTACCCCTGCAAGAAAAAATTTATAGCTGGCAAGGATAAAGAGTTCCCTCATCGTAGAGAAGTAGAATGGCTCCTGGGTGAGAAACCTATCCTCAAAATAAATCTACCTCATAGCGTGAATAAACGGCTTGGATATCCGCGTGTATTAATAGAACACAACTATGATGATATTCACAAAATAGTCACCAGCAACTCTTAATTTCTATACAAGTATAAAATAACTTAGGGCTATAAGATTATCAGCCAGGTCTACTTTATAACAAATCTCCTGCCTACTCTAATAATTTCATAAGTCATTACATACAAAACTCCTTTTTGAAATATGTTGATTAGAGAAAGCAAAAACTTATATGCTTTACAATTACCCTCTTGCATAAAATAAGAAGCACTGCTAAAGGGATTCAACATCTCAACAAAAACATGGATTACTTCTGAGCTTATTAAATAGCTAAATCCTTCTAAACTAAATATATCTATACAAGACAACCATGCCAATCCAATGATTGCAATAAGGTTTGCTGATAATATAGCCCTAATTGGCCTCCATAAAGATGTTCCGTGATCAGAAACTATACTGCCGAACCCTAATATAAATCTATCTTGCATGGCTTTAAAGTTCCATTGACCTTTTATGAATTTACAACAGTTCCATTCTTTCTTTATTAATTTATGCTGACATTTAGTTAGCTCATAATTAATTATTGCTTCTTGGGATTTATCTTGATTGTGTATTACCTTATCCTTAAGGTAAAGAAAAAACTCTGTAGCCCGTTTAGCATACTTACCTTTTTTATCAATTTGATTATATGGTCCCCAGTATATATCAAAACCAATATCATTATTGCTATAGGCATGATCATACCCGGCTGCCGCACCATAGTGAGCACCATTAAATATACAATCTATGATGTTTTTACCCTCAAAGCCAATTTGCATTGGAAATTTAAAAAATAATTTTCCAAGCTTATTATCTTTAAACATAACATATGATTTATTTACCCTTCTCATATCTTCTGGTCTAAATTGAATTGGATTATCTTTATCATGCATCTTGATATCCAGCTTATTAGAAATTTTTTTACTATTTTGGTGACTACTCATGGTTCTAGCAGAAACGCCCCAACCTTCCAACATAATATTAAACCATGGAGGTATCTCTGATTTTTGGTCAACAGATTTATCTTTTACTTTAGTCGTTAACTCGGCAGGAATTACTTCTCTATATCCTTCTTTCTCTTCATGCAATTCTATAAGGTCTATTGATAAATCCACATTATCAAACTTATTATTAATAAAATCTATGCGCACCTCCCCCGTAAAACCCATCTCTAATCCATTAATTTCTGATGTCTCACGGTCTTGATTTGACATGTTTCGAGGAGCCATAAAAACATTATTCTTAAATATGAAAATCAAACCATTGTCCAAAGGCATGCTATTTGCCCCTGGCGTCTGCATCAGATACAGCTTGCTTTGTATCTTTTTATCAGTATCATTCCCGAGTATTATTTTTAGGTCTTCTATAGTTATTTCATACTTCGCTCTAAAGGAATGCTTATGGTCTTTAGCATCCTGACTCGTAGTATTTGTCTTAACTGTTATATGCTTAGTTAAATCAATACCTGTTGTATCTTCATATTTTTTTACAGCCCTCTCTAGCTCTTCTATATATATCTTCTGATCATCATACTTAAAATCGATAGTTGGGTATTCCTTTTGATCCATGCAGTTAATTGCATTGTATAGATAATCAAATTTTATAGAGGGCTTTTGGCAATCAAATTTTTTCATAAGGTTATAGGCAAGTATAAAATCTTATTTATATAGGTTATTTGATTGTGAAACGGCGAGCAGCTCTTACAAATTCATAAATGCACATTGCATAAAAGCCCTTTGCTGCAAAAACAAATAATGAAATCGAAACAACACTCAACTGTAATGCCTCATGCATCATGTTATCGTCTATTCCATTAACTATGCTTGCTGGAGTGCTTAATGGATTAAAAAGTGCAAAGAATGTGTTGATGAAATCTAAGTAATTAAATATTCCTGGGTTAAGCAAGAATAATATGCAGGATATAATAGCACCTATTAATAAATTACCCCCTACAATACATAATAGCGGTCTGGACCAAGAGGTTCCATGCCTTGATAATACTCTCCCCAAGAACATGATAATTTTCTCTTGCCGGAATCCCGTCTCTGCTTTTAATAATAACTCATCGGATTTAGCTATGTGATAAATCAATGCATTTTCTTGTAGCTTATCTCCTTTCTCAATAATCATTTTTCTAAAATTAATAAAAACATCCTTATTTAATGCAATTATCTTTCGGGCAGCTCTCTCTTGCTTTTTATTGTTGTATTTTATATTTTCACCAATCGATTCTCTTTGTCCCCAATATAGAATGTGAGGGTATAATCCTGTCACGTCAACACCTCTTATCTTATTACCACCAGCCAAGCTCATTCTTATATTTTTGCTATGAACATCTAATTTAAATGTGCCCTCTATATCATTTTTAATAATATAAAGTAAGCCTTCGGTGTCTACTTCCTTAGAAGTTTTTATAGATAAATCTTGAATTATTGTGTTGCCGATTAATCTTGTTAAAAACTTCTTCCCTTGTTTAAACATTTGTTTATGTTCTACCACTAAGCTTTTAAATTTGCTATCCTGAATATGTAGATTAGCATTAGGATTAGGGGAGTCAGCTTGTTGTAAAAACTTTATTTGATGAGGCACTATAATTTGAACATTTATATCTGAAAAGTTGCACCCTCTCATATCAAAAGATAAGCATGCTGTTGCATCAAAAACTAAAACACCTTTTTCTCCATCGAGCAAATCAAACTTTGTGGTTACTGCATCCAGCGTAACAAAACGGATTCCTTGAGGTAAAACTATATCATTTCTTTCTATGCTATTCTCTTCACCACCAATAATAAGGTTGGTTATGGAAAGCGCCGGGCCTGCGTCCTTATATTCAATCTTTATATGTTGACTTAATTCTTTTGGGACTACACATTGATTGCTGGGTCTAGCTTTTTTTTCGACTATATCTATTATTCGTTGCAATTTTGTAAGAATTACTTTTTTCTTTGGCGGATCTGATGGGGGTGATTGGCTCATGGGTGGTTTTAGAGGGAGCTGGTTATTTTTTGGTTTGAGTTTTCGCGAGTTCTTCTTCTATTAGGTCTCTTTGGGCAGGGGATATTTTGTATAACTTATATACCATTTCATCTATCTCTTGTTCCTCCTTTTCTGTTGGCTCGCCCGCTTTCTTTTTGCGAATAATTGTATCAACTATCTCATCGTAAGGTTTAGTGTCAGCTTTTTCTATATCAACTATAGGCAATCTATATAAGTACAATGGTTTATGCTCTAGCGTACTATCGCCCATCCCTGGCAGCGTCAATCTACAATAGTAATTAATAAGTTTTGAGTTAAACAAAGCAACTAAATACTTGTTATACCCTGGGCAACACACAAAAGAACAAGTATCTAATATAAATATTCCCTCTGTGTCTAGTGCTGCTGTAAACTCTGAATTTATATTTCGCCATATTACTTTCTCTTGTAATAATAAAGGTAGAAAACCATAGCCAGGCAAATTATACTGCGTGTCTCCTTTAGATTTGCGATTACTTAATTTATAATTATCAAGATGTTCTTTGACTGCTGGATAATTTTTTACATTGATGGGAGGCACTTCTTTGCCATCTATATTTCTATAGCCATTATGAGTGTTCACTAACCACTTCTTATGTCTAGCATAATGATGAGAAGTTATTTGATTTGCTTCTATAAGAGGGACCATAACCTCTTGAGAGTTTTCATTTTCTTTGCAGATTATTATTTTTCTCTCATCTGAAATTATAAATGCTGGCTTGGCTCCTGTTTTTATTCCTCTAAAAATATGACTTGAATTAAATGCCTTGAATTTTGTCCCCACCTTATCCATATGTTTCTTAATATTTATAATGTCATTATGCTTAATAACGAAAACATCTTCTTCCAAATATTTTTGATCTATCCAAGGCAAGGAGAGAGCCTTATCGGGAACAAAATTTCCATAATGTAATTTAGCATCTCGGCTATCGTTTTTTAATTTAGCCAAAACTATGCAGGTATCTACGCCAGCTGTAAAGACACGTTCTTTTAAATCTAACATGAACTTTATTCCTATCTTATTTTTAAAAAACTGTCTTAGTTTTCTGCCTGAGTCAACTTTATACCATTTATTTGAAGTTATAAAGCATAAGTTGCCAGATGGAGACAATAAATTAAACCCTAGTGAATAAAAATAGGTGTATAGATCAGCTCGTCCATGAAAAACTTCTGCATGACATAACTTTATTTTAGGTTTATCTTTCTTAAATACTTCTTGGCGCACATATGGTGGATTGCCAATTATTATGTCAAAGTCCTTCTTGACATTGAACATAATAGAAGAATTAAACCATTGAGCAGCGACATTTTGATCAGCAAAATTCCACGATTTTATATCATGAACTGCTTGTATTATTGATTCTCGCTTTTTATTACGCTTTTTATCTATGATAGTATCTCCTCTAGGATAGAATTGTTTTTCTATATCATCACCAAGTTGTTCACGTAATTCAGCATCCCTTTCTATGAGGTCGCGTTTTTCTGAGCGGTTTCTAACATTAAAGAATTGCTTGCGGTTTTCTACTATTTGCTTATATAGGTCTCCAAAAGAATCTACTGTTTCTATGATTTCAAATGCTTCTGTTTCCCCATTCAAAGTATTGGCAGCGATAAGGTTGGTTTCTAAGTTAGGTAGCGGATTTATACCATAGTTTTTGTCTTTGGCATTGATATTCTTATCTTGCTCAATAGCTAAAGATATAAAGAATCTGAGGCATGCAATTTGGCAAGCAATGGGTTGAATATCTACTCCAAAGATAGTATTCCTTATTAGATATAACTTCCTAGAATAATTATTATTATTCTCTTTGAAGTCGCTCTTTATTTGTTTTTCTTTTTCTTTAAGTGTATCTTGTGCTTTGATTCGAGCATCATCATCTTTAATTTTATTAGATGTTTTTTTATCTACCTGTAATGCTTGATATTTTGGAATGCTGTTTATCTGTTCTTCCTCCCATATCTTGTTATCAGGATCTACTTTAGATAGCAAGCTAACACAAATATTGAGCACCTCCATTGGGAAAGCACCAGACCCCACAGCAGGATCTAAAATCTTTAAATCATTGATGGCTTTAACTATCATCTCTTTTGTGCCATTTGGTAGTTCTTTATTGACATCTACAGATGTATTGTCAAATAAGCTATCTAGTTGTTCTGGAGAAATATTCTTCTCTTGTTCATTAAACTTTTTATCAATATATTCTTTCAGGGATTCCTTTGCCATAAAGTGGACTATGTGGCGTGGTGTATAATAAGAACCAGTTGCCTTGCGCGCTACTTCCTCTGTCTCATCATTATAAGAAGCCAGTAAATTCTCAAAGGTCATACCTAACAACTCTGGATCTAAGGCAACGGCTATATCAAGGGGAGTGTTTTCTTCTACAGTGAATTTATAACTTTTAAATATATTGATTAGTCCTCTCATGTCATCATCCGATTCACCAAAAAATATTATATTAGGAACATGTAACGTTCTCCTATGCTCAGCCGTATCAGTAAAGCAATCCAATCTGTAACTGGGTTGCTTCTTTCCTCCGTACATTTTTAACTCGCTCTTAGTGCCATGAAAACTATCCAAGCAGTCAAAAAGCCCACCATTAACGAAGGGGATCTCATTCATAGTAGCTTCAAAGATTTCAGGATCACTGATCTCATTCTTATAACGCCATTTATTGAAATTACGGTGATCTTTTCTTTTATGGCTACTAAAACCTCTTATCTTTTTACCCTCTTCTTTTATTGGGGTATTAAGAGTTGCAAAAAATAGGTTCTGGAGGACGGCTCTATAATAATTACCTTCCTTAGCGTTGTAGGTATTCTTGAGAAGGGGTTGTTTATCTATTTTATTTACTAAATCCTTGCTCATAAATAGCTCTTTTTTAGCAAAAAGTTTCTCTGGAATTATATCTTTTTCTTTGATAAACCAGATGAACATAAAGCGCGTTATAAGTCGGATGATTTGTTCTTTTTTCTTTATATCTTTTACCTTTATTACCTCTTTGCCATCTTCTATATCAAAATATTGATATTTAATTGGGAACTTAACTGCGTCATCTTCATTAACCATTTCAAACCATTGCAAGAGTTCTTGGTAAAACTTATTATTAAGTTTTTCTATGCTAATAATTTTTAGCCACTCATATACAACTTGATCGAAGTTTCTTATTTTAGGCAGGTGCTTCTCTGATGGTTTCTCCTTCATTAATTGAGGTATATTCAGTTCGCTTAGAAGATCTATATCAGCACGATGGGGTTTTTCACAATCTATGTTATATAGCATAGATACTTTGTTGCTTAATACATCAACTTCTTCATTCTGTTTATCAGGTCTTCTCTCAATTAGAGATAAGGATATTTTTTTATTCTCTGATGGCTTGTCGCAAAAAAGAATTACCGTAGGTGAGTTTTGACGTTTATTGATTATGCGGGTTAGTTTTGCATAGGTACTTTTGTTGTGCTTGTCGCCTTTCAAAGCCACAACCAAGAAAATAAATTTATCTACCCTATTTGCGTCTTTACTTAATAATATGTCGTATGCTGCTGCAACCTCTGCTAAATGTTTTCTCTCTATCGCTCGTGAGATGTAGATGTATTCCACCTTATCTATTAAAGTTTTCTCATCTGCTTGTTTTACTTCTTCTTTTTTATATTTGCCTTCATCAAATTCTTCAATAAATTCTTGAGCAGACATTTCATCCTCGTGTCGTGAAATGTTAAAGTCATCACCAAGAATGGTGGCAAAGAATTTATCTCCAGCAACTGAGTACTTCTCTTTCCGAAAGTTGAATAATGATGCTATTATCTCTTCTGCTGAAGCTACTCTTGATTTATCTGGCATTGGTGTTATGTGCTTAATGGATTAATAGATGACAAGCCAAGTGATAAGCTCATAGTTATTGTCTTGGGGTAGGTCTTCTTGAGGAGTCATTTCTGCATCACGAGGGGCACCGAAAGCAAGGGCGGCTCGGTTACCTTTTTTAGATGTCTTTTGAACTTGCTCTTGTGCATTGTTGAGTATTTTTTCTATGGATGACATGTCTGTTCCATTATTTGTTTTTGTATCAAACTGGTTGCAAAGTTCATCCTTGGGGGATTTCTTGCCAACAGCAATTCTGCCAAAGGAAATTAGAATATCTTTGGCATCTTGATATCCATAGAACTTAGTGCCGTCTTCTTTCATGTAAACTAATATGTAAGGATATAGTGGATTGCTTTTTAGTCCCGCACCTTGTTTATTTTTGTCTTCTGTTAAATTCTTTTGCTTCAAACAAAATATAATGCCAGGGACATCTTTGTCTCTGTTGCTTTCTTGATTATTATCTACACTATTCTCTGGTTGGGTATCAGTTACTGCAAACAAGCCATTCGGTGCTTCCCTTAGCTCTTTCTCATTATTGGCAATATACTGGAGGAGTTGGGCTCTGAAATCTTCAAGAGTAAAGTTCTGTAAGCTGAACTCTTCTTCTGTAACTTTATCAAGGTCAATAGAACCATCGTGAAGATCTTTTAATGAACTGGCAATGTTATTATTAAAGAGATCGGCTGTGCGGGACTGATCGTCATCTGTAAGTGGGTTATCGTCCCCTGTAGCAGCTGCATCTACCAGTGCCATTTTATCTGTTACTCGTTTATGCAGATTGATATAGATGTCTAGACCTTTGGTGGGCCAATAGTTAATCATCTTAATTTCTTTATGGCGGCTACCTATTCTATCTACCCTACCAAACCTTTGAATTATCCTGACGGGGTTCCAATGAATATCATAGCTAATTACTGTGTCGCAGTCCTGTAAGTTTTGTCCCTCTGATATACAATCAGTGGCTATCATAATATCTATTTCTTCTTCTGGTCTTAGAATTCTTTGCCCCGTTTCTTTATTGCCTGCTCGGTTTTTGCTATCGGGGGAAAAGCGGAATAGAATTTCATTGAAGTCAGATGTTTCTAAATTACTTTTGCAATCGCTTCCAGTAACACAAGCAACATTTACTCCCATGTTTTTTATTTCATCATTAAGTTCTCTATATAAGTAGTTAGCAGTATCAGCAAAGGCAGTGAATATTAGTAACTTCTTGCATGACTTGCCATTTTTATCATGAGTGGGGTTATTTATTTTATTGATGATGTCAGAACGCAGCTCATCTATTTTCGCATCACGCTTTTCATCTAATATAACTTTGATCTTCTTATATATTTTTTCTAATGCTAACCTATCTAGTTCAATATCTTTTTGCCATTCATCTAGCTTTAAATCCTTTAACTTAATAGGGCTAGTTTGGCTACGGCCGACAGTCATCTCTTCTATATCTTCATTGCCCTCTTGTTCGCCATACTCTTGGAACTCATCATTTATTTTGTAGCTTGATGTATCTTGCTCTTGATTCTTGTTAAACTTTTTTATATCCCCTAATATAATATCTGATTTTTTGATGGTCCTATCTATGGTTTCTGTGAAAGAATATACAGAACTCTCAAGTCGTTTGAGCATGTTAACTCTCATCATATTGATCAAGTGTCGCTCTCTTATGCTTTGCTTCAAGTTTCCTTGTTCTAGGGCTTGATATGATTGAGAGTTTTCCTTTAAGTAATCAGCTGGATGATAAATTGATAGTTTGAACTCTTTTATATCTTCATATATTTCTTCATACTTGATTTCTTCTTTATTATCAGTAAGTGGCTCTCTTGATATTGGTCTTTCTCTTTTAGGGAACTCACCAACATCCTTTGCATCATAGTATCTCTTAATATGTTCTCTTGACCTTGATATAGATATCTCATCCATAAAGTTAAGAAACTCGCCTCCAAGGTGCTTATCCAATCTGTCTCTCTTTTTAGGGTTAAGTTCGCTCCACTCTATATACTTGCTTTGCACATTCTTAAAAAATGTTTTTATATTATTGATACCTAAGGTCTCGGCAAAGTGATCATCTTTGCCTTTAGATATAAGATATATTTGATTACGCAGATCAGTAAGTGAATTATTCACTGGGGTTGCAGACAACATGAGAACTTGGGTGTTCTTCCCTGACTTGATAATATCATTCATTAACCTTTCATATCTGCTTTTCTTTTTGCGGTCAGGGTCACTCTTAACTTTAGTCCTACCAGGTTTATTATTGCGAAAATTATGTGACTCATCGATGACGAGTAAATCATATTTATCTAATTTGGTATTGCTTAAATCTATGTCGCCAGATTTACCCTTAAGATTATCATCATCATCTACCCTTGATGATAAATCTGTATGGTTTAGCAGGGCATAAGAAAAGTTATCGTCTTCCAGAGGATTGTCTGTCCGTTGAGCAGATTGTTTGTATAACGCCCAATTATTTCTAATCTTCTTAGGGCATAAGACCAAGACCTTTTTACCCCTCAACTCATAATGCCTGATAATTCCTAATGCAGTGTAGGTTTTACCTAGCCCTACGCTATCTGATAGGATGCAGCCATTGTGTTTGCTTAGTTTAAGTAAAATTGCATCAACCGCTCTTTTTTGAAAAGCATATAGATCTTTGTAAATTTTTGTGCCTTTAAAGTCAATCTCCTTAGCAAAAGAATCGCTCTGTTTTTGTTCCTCAACTCTGTCTTTGAATATTTCATATAGGGTTTTGAAATATATGAACTCAGGAGATTGGTCTTTGCCTAGTTTCTCTAATTCGGCTATCACTTCAGCTTTGATATCTTTTGCCAGTACTTTATTCTCCCATAAGGAATCAAACCACTCTTCTATTTGGTCGCACTCTTCTTCTTTGACTGCTATGTTAAGTTCGTAATTGGAGCCCTTGCCGAAACCTAATCCTCGCTTGGTAAAGTTGGAGCTGCCTATTATGGCATCTTTTTTTGTGTCCCCTGAAGAGTTAGTATGCTGGACACTATACATCTTGCCATGTAGAAGGTTTGATTCTTGGATGCCTTTAACTTCAACGCTGTCTTTCTCAAACCATTTCTTACATTGCAATGCTTCATATTTGAGAGATAATTGATCTTGTGCTCTGATTAGTTCACTCTCTTCAGTGAGTATGTAATTCTTGGGTTCTTTTTCTTGAGGGTCTAAGCCCTTTATATTTGTCATATCCCCATATAGAAACTTGACTTGTTGTGGGTTGTTGAGTTCTGCCCTCATAGCTTGGAAGCCGTAGATGGTAAAGTAGGCGGAGACAAATTTGAAGACAGAGTTAGGTTTTAGGAGGTTCTTAAGATACTCCCCCATGTTTTCCTTACGGTTATCAATAAGTTTAGTATTATTGATTTTTGGCTCTGCTTGGTCTGTTGATAATTTAGGCACTTTACACTCACTTATTGTGATTATTGTAATAAATTATAACCTATTTAATGGGAATATTGGCGTTCATAACTGGTATAGATTATGGCAGGACATTATCTTTTATATTTGTCATATCTTTTATATTGGTCATATCTTTTATATTTGTCTTGTTTGTTATAATATAAAAGAGAGATCAGGGTATGGAGTTGACAAATATAGCGCTTTATTAATTTACAGAAGAGTGCTTGATGTCATTTTTAATTTAATTTTTAGATAAGGATAGGAATTTATATATGAAACTACAAAAAGTAAGCATCAAGAATTTCAGATCAATTAAAGATGCAACTATTGATTTCACTCAAGATAGTTGTAGAGTTATGGTGGGTATCAATGAGTCAGGGAAATCAAATATACTTAAAGCATTGCATCTCTTAAGCTTTTATGATGATTCTGGCAAATATACACCTAACTCTGAAGATATACGTCAAGAGCTCCCTAGTGAAGTTCCTGTCAAAGAGTCTACAATTATTTTCCGCTTTAGGTTAAGCAATCAAGAGGTCCAAGAACTGTTAGAGGAGGTTTCAACTGAGTTTGTAGGTCAATCATTTAAAAAGAAAAACTTGTTGGGTTTAGGGGGAAGTCAGTTACTTTTAAATGATTTTCTCCAGAAGCATAATGAAGGTTGCTATATATTTAATTTGATGAAGTCAACACAACAGCCCAGTTCTTATACTATAGAAGAACCTTATAAAGTTTTAGAAAATTGGGCAAATCTACAAATCACTCTTGATCCAGAACATGGCTGGGTTGCAGGTAACATCGCAGACACATCAGATGAGGCTCCTTGCAAAACCCCTCCTAATGAAGAAGTTTTTGGAAAAGTGGTTTTTGATGATTTTTATAAAATTTATGAAAAACACATGCGAGCTTTCATAAAAAGAAAGATACCTCGTTGTATCTTATGGTCTTATGATGATAAGTATCTCTTGCCAGATAAGGTTAATAAAGATGCATTAATAAATGATGATAGTCAATATGAGATTCTTAGAAACATGTTCTATCTAGCAGGGTATGAAAATATAGGCGAATGCATTACGAAAGCTAGTAAGGCTGGTATTAACCGTTATAAAAATCGGCTTGACGGAGTTGCCACAAAAACCACAATTTATTTTAATAAAATATGGCCAGAGTATAAAGGTGTAAAGTTTGAACTTACAGATCTTGTTACAGATATAGGCATTGCAGTAAAGGAGAAAAATAGTTATGATTTTCAGCAGAGAAGCGATGGCTTTAAAAGATTTATAAGCTTCTTATTGTTAATTTCTATGAAAGTGGAGCACAATCTTATTAAAGATGCTATTTTATTACTCGATGAACCTGATTTAACATTGCACCCTTCAAGTTCTAAAGCCATGCGCGAAGAGATTTTTAATATTGCAAAGAAGAACCGTGTTCTTTATAGCACTCATTCTATTCACATGCTTGATGAAAAAAATATTGCGCGTCATCTAGTAGTTAAGAAAGATAATGAAATAACAACGGTTAAGGGAGCAGATGTCAGTGATTACTATGGCAAAGAAGTTCTTCTCCGAGCATTAGGGACTTCTGTTTTTGATGGTCTTGAAGAAAATAACCTGATGTTTGAAGGTTGGCATGATAAAAAATTATTTAATGTTGCCATAAACAGCAAGAAGAATAAAGACCTGTCCAGGGAAGCTGGTGATGCATTAAAAAAATTAGGCCTGTGCCATTTACAGGGAGTTGAAACTGTGGAGAATATAACCCCCATAATGGAGATGGGAGAACGCAGATGCATCATCATCACTGATTCCGATAATGCGGCCATAAAAGCTAGAGATGGTCACAATCAAAAGCATGGGCATGGCGAATGGGTAACCTATATGGATTTAGTAAACATTAATAATAAAAAAGATATTACATCTGAGGATTTTATAAACAATGACGTTATCATAAGCACCATTAAGAAAATGAAAAATGACAAAGATGATCTACCAGAAATAGATAATCTTAAATTGGATGATAACAAGAGCAATATAGAGGCACTCAAAGAATGGACACGAGGTAATAAGGATCCTCAAAGAATAATAAAAGAAATAAAAGAATCTCTCTTTAAAGAAATAAAAGCCACTGACATTAAAGATGAATATTACATTTTCCTAGCAAAGTTATATGAGAAACATATTGCTGAAAAAGAGGGAGGGGATGATTAGTCAGCGGTGGATAAGTAGGGGATAGAGCTTTTAGGTGCAGGATCGCAATATGACATTGATTTTATATTTGTCTTGTTTGTTATAATTAAGTATGGTCGATAAAGAACGGGATAGCGGGATTAAGGAATACTCGGATTTTTTAAGATTATTGGCTAAGATTTTAGGGGGTGGCTTTTTCTTAATTCTTTTATATCTCGCTTACACTCCAAGTGATGTAGTATACATAAACATAAATTTCACTTTGGGGGATTTGCTTTTGCTTTTATCATTTGGGTTACTCATGATAGCGATAGTTATCTCTTTCTATCCA
>VSKW01008475.1_pt1 | contig 16648 bp, 12 predicted proteins | sample 4798611 | NCBI WGS metagenome assembly VSKW01 (sample SAMN12179536, study PRJNA552185) | sponge metagenome | biome: deep-sea hydrothermal plumes; feature: spots directly above weak diffusing fluid; material: sea water; isolation source: sponge from the Crane site of a hydrothermal vent ...
ATACTTACACCAGTCCATACAACTTGCTTTAAATGATTGGTTAAAAAAGAAGTGGTTGCGTATAGGGCTTCAACATTTTTTTCAGGAAAGCTGGAATAGGCTTTTTTTACAAAAGCTTTTCTGTTTTGTATGCCTTGTTTTAAATAATGCACTTCTGCACTTAGCTCTTTTAAAAAAATCTTTTTAAAAGCTCTGTTGGGAGGGTAGATGTTTGCATTTTTTAATGCACTTTTTACAGACGCTAATATTTTTAATTGAGAAGCGTTTAATTTTTGTGTTTTTTGCAGTAATTGTAATTTATCAGTTATAATTTGTAGCCTTCTAATATTACTTCCCTGCTTTAACTGCTCTGCATAAAGCCGTTTTTTTTGTAATAAATCATCAATAGCTCGCGTAGGCAGGTAATTGGATTTTATTTTTAACTCTGCAAAAAACGATTTGTATTCATTGTAAGAATTAAATGTAAATGTTTTCACTTTTACCATCTCGCCATTTTTTGCAATAGGCCAACTGTTAATTGTTACCTTTTTATTGTTGGCAAAGTACTTAGGTTTAATACGCAGGGATTTCAATTTTTTTAATTGTGCAGTGGCCTCTATGGACTGAGTTATTATTTTATTTACATTTACTGTATAAAGATGTGTTTTTTTAAGTAATTTTTGTATATATTGTAAGCCTGCCTTTGTCTCTGCAGAAGCAATTGCCCCTTTGCCGTTTTTTAAGAAGATCAAAGTTTTTACAAAATCTTTATCGGTTAAATATCGGGCAGGAGCTATATAATTTTGATTAATTCTAGAAAAAAACTCGCTGGCCTTTTTTCTAATGGCATAGGACTTACTAACTCTTAAAGGTTTTAGGCGATCATGCTTTGCCCAAAAAAATTGTTTAAGTTCTTTAATTTTTAAATTTTTAATTAAAGAGTTATAATAAGGCCACCACTTGGAGGGGCTGTTTATATATGTTTTTAAAAAATAATTAGTAGTCTTTGCGGAATTTTGTTTAAACAAAGAAGAAAGCCTTTGTATTTTTCTAGCTTGAACAAAGTTAGTTATTTTTGATACTAAAGAGGGTAAAAGCAACAAGCCAGAATCTAGGTGTACTAAGTCTTGATCTTTTTTTAAAGTTTTTAAAGTTTTTGCACTAGTTATAGAGTGATATTTTTGTATATCATATAGTGTTTTTTGAGAGGAATTAATTTTCCAATTATTATAAGTGTCTGCAGAAAACAGCGCAGTACTGGTAAGACTTGAGGCTATAAGTGTTTTTTTTCCAATCCAATTAAAAATACGAGCAATAAAGGCGACTCCAAAGATTCCTAGCCCGGTATCAGATTTCCAACTAGAACCTATTTTTTTTTTGGGGTGCTTTTGATTTAAGTAGCAGTATGCAGCTAAATCTTCAGAAATTACAGGAAGGGGAAAGGTAACTTTAGAGCTGTGTTTTAAAACAGCCTCTTCCACAGCAAATACATCGTGATGCAAGTTAGTCACTTTTTTTTGACAAACCTTTTTTGTTAGTTTTTGTAAGCTGGCAATAGAGGAGTGTAGTTTTTTGTCTAATAATTTATGAGTTTTTTTTGTAAAGCTTGATGAATTGGCAATTAAAGATTGCCCCAAAGAAGTTAGTTGGGGCAGTAGAGAATGCTTTAGTTTTACAGACCACTTAGATTGAAAATTAATTAAAACACTATGCAAAGGTTTGTTGGCAATATCGTTATGAATTTTTTCAACAGCGTTGGACAGCTTAGTATAAGAATTTTGTTTTTTACTGTTTTTAATCCATTTTTGATACAAAAGAGCAGTGTTTCTTAACTGCGTTAATAGCTTTTGTCGCTTACCTATAGATGCAAGTGGTGTTTGTATATTTATTTTCGGGTACTGCTTATTTAGACAAGAGTTTAATGCTTGGTTTTTAACGGGGTGTTTTAAAAATTGTGCAAAGCGGTTTATATGGCTAGATAGTTGTGCAACACTATAAGCTTCTAATTCTTTTTTAAAAACATTTGCCGAATTAGAAATCGAAAATGGAGATAGCACCATAGACCTGTCTAACAGGCTTTGCACAGTATAGTCGGCGGTTGCCAAAGGGTTATATTGTTTCAACAAGGCTTTTGAAAAAAGCACGGTGGTTGCATATTTTTTCTTAATGGTTTTTTGGTATGAGGGGTCGAGCATATAAACTTGTAACTGACAAAGGTGAGAGTAAAACTCTTGTTTTTTGTCAATTTTTTGGTCACTAGATTGCCAATTACCGCGGTCAGTAGGGGCCATTGTGCGGTCGGCAAGAGCCATTGCAGAAGATATAAAAAATAGGCTAATACACCAAAATATAAGCAGGTTCTTCTTATTTGACATAGTGAATAGTGAAAACATAGGCTCCTTAAAAACAGTTAGCTATACAGTTTTGTATTAATACATTAATGCGTTAATGCGTTAATCTGCAAGAAAGGTACCAAAAGTAAAAAGTGGGATTGTTCCTGTTCATTTTGAGACAGTTTTTTTTAAAGAGCAGTTCTGTTTTGATAAAAACTTGCCGATAGAGCTTACATCTAGGGAGATGTATGTATTTACAAGGCAATTTGGAGTTATTATTTAACGCATTAGATTCTATGAGCTGTATTGATGAGGTATTGCAAATGGATTGGCAGTTATTTTTAAACAAGGCCAAGCGTCATCGAAAGGAATGTGATAAAGCCGTAGACATAGTTAATAGTTGTGACTCTGACCCGACAAAATTAAAGGTCGCGCTAGAGGCTTTTCCCTCTTTAATTTTAAAGTATTTAGCCATAGAAGTAGGTTTAGAAATGTTAGAGTGCGAGCAGTATAAAAACAAGCAAGTCGTTGTTCATTAATTTTTTACAAAAGAAGGCTTAATGTCTGATAACAGTATTTTTGAAAGCAGTTTAAAAAATTTTCTAGCACCCATCGCCCATCTTTTAGAGGACGAAAGCGTTAGCGAAATTATGATTAACGGGCACAAACAAATTTGGGTCGAAAGATCTGGTAAAATAGTAGAGACGGATTCACAGTTTTCTGACGAAGACTCTCTTCGTGCGGCGGTAAACAATATTGCTCAAAGTGTAGGGCGAAAAATTAACGACGAAGAGCCTTGTTTAGATGCACGATTGCCTAACGGGTACCGCATTCATGTGGTGATTCCTCCCTGCGCAAGAAATGGAACCACGGTGGCCATTCGTAAATTTTTTTCCACAAGCATGACTCTTAAAGATTATATTGGGCTTAAGGCAATGAGCGTAGAGGTGGCTCAATTTTTAGATGTAGCTATGAAGCTTGGAAAAAATATTTTAGTCAGCGGTGGAACGGGGTCGGGAAAAACCACTTTATTGGGTGTGTTGTGTGAAAGAATCCCAAAGGGTCAGCGCATTATTGTTATTGAAGACTCTACGGAGTTGAGCGTGGATTACGAACATGTAGTATTTTTTGAAACACGAGTAAAAGATGAAGAAGGAAATGGAGAGGTTAGTATTGAAGATTTATTAAGAAGTAGCTTACGCTTAAGACCAGATAGAATTATTGTAGGTGAGGTAAGAGGGTCTGAAGCTTTTCATTTAATTCAAGCAATGAACACAGGCCACAAAGGTTGTTTAGGAACGGTTCATGCCAATACGGCAATCGACGCAATGGTTCGGCTAGAAGCTTTGGCTCAGGGAGCGGGCGCTAGAATTAGCGAGAAAGCCTTGCGGCACCAAGTTGCAGGAGCTATAGACTTAGTTGTTCAAGTTTCTAGGCTTGCTGATGGCTCACGCAAGGTAGTAGAGGTGTCAGAGGTGTTAGGTTTTACCAATGATGGCGACTATAATGTAAAACCGCTTTACGCCCTACAGGATTTTAGCAGAGATGAGGCGGGGCGTATCTTAGGACAAATTGAGCCTACGGGGCAAGAGCCTTCTTTTATGAAAGAAATTAAGGACTTAGGCATTCCTTTTAAGTATAAGAAAGTATTTAAAAAAGCCGCTTAATTTTGCAGGGTTTCTCTTGAGTTTTTAAGCCTTTCCCTTTACAAAGAACCTGTGGAAGTAAGCTCTAGAATTACAAAATCTCTTTTTTATTTTTTAGAAAAAAAACAAATTTCTGTTTCGTTAAATGATATGGAGCTTAGCCCTAACACTCCTCTTTGTTGGCTAGACCCCGCAAGCACGGCTTTGTATATTAGGCAGGCCGAACAAGAATACACAAAGGCTTTTGTAAACGCTTGTTTTTATAAAGATTGGGCGGAGGCTTCTTTTTCTTTACGGGCTTGGGAGGGGTTAGGTAGCGTATTGCGAATTATGCCCACGCCAGAGCAAAGCCGACTTGTTTATTTTTTAGCACAATTTTTTTCTTATTTTGTATCGCCAAACATAGAGTTAAATAGTGTGTCTTTGCAAGAAAATGAAGTGATTTTAAAAACCTCTATACCAGAACAAGGCTTTCCAGAAATTGCAAAGTACCTGAGTGCTTGTGTTACTTATATTCCTTGTTTTACTAAAAATCGTAACATGACCTGTTCTTGGCAGGGAGATTTATTTAAAATCCATTTCTTTAACCAACAAGAAAGCATTTTTGACACAAGCACTACAAGAACACATATTACTCCCGAGCTAATGAATTCGCTGCTAGAAGACTTTAAGAAAAAAGAAGAATTATTAATTTTGCGTGAAAAAACTTTGTTACAAAAAGAAGAACATATAAAAGAAAAAGAAAAAGAATTAGCATTAGAGAAGAAAAAACAAGAGAAACAATTAAAAAACAGTTTACTAGATTCTTTTGGACAGTTGTTTAACCTTTCTAAATCTGCAAAACTAAATACTAAGAAAACAAAAATAAAAAAGAAAAAAAACAACACCAATCAATTTAGCTTTGACTTAGATTAAGCATAAAACCGCCATAAACCAGGCCTGCAAGTGCAAAAGGACTAACAATGAAAATCAAAAAAATTTTAGCTAGAGAAATACTAGACAGCAGAGGCCAGCCCACGGTGGAGGTAGATGTTTTATTAGATTCGGGAGCTTTGGGGCGGGCAGCGATACCTTCGGGAGCATCTACGGGAAGCTTTGAAGCCTGCGAGCTACGCGACGAAAAGCCGTCTTACTTTTTTGGAAAAGGCGTGTTGAAGGCTGTTAACAATGTTAACACAGAAATTGCCAAGGCCATAAGTGGTAAAAGCTTTTTTGACATTCAAGAGTTGGATAAAAACTTAATTCAATTAGATGGAACAAAAAATAAATCACGACTAGGCGCCAATGCTATTTTAGGCGTGTCTTTGGCGTGGCTTAAGGCCATGGCCATACACAACAAAGAGCCTTTATATAAATTTATTAATAATGGAGAAAAATATTTTTTACCAACACCGCTAATCAATGTTTTAAACGGAGGGGCGCACAGTAACAACAATCTAAATGTGCAAGAGTTTATGTTGGTTCCTGTTTGCGGAGGATCTTTTAAAGAAGCTGTGCGAGCAGGTAGTGAAGTTTTTACGCACTTAAAAAATATTTTAAACAAAAAATCTTTGTCTACCGCAGTGGGTGACGAAGGCGGTTTTGCCCCAGCCCTTCAAAGCAACACAGAAGCTTTAGATTTATTATGCCAGGCAGTGGATCAGTCGGCGTATACATTGGGAGAAGATATTTTTTTAGCCTTAGATGTAGCGGCCAGTGAATTTTATAATAAAAATTCTTTATACAAATGGGAAAATAAAACTTTATGCTCAGAAGAATTAAGCGAAATTTATAAAAGCTGGCTAAAGAAGTACCCTATTATTAGTTTTGAAGACCCTTTTGAAGAAGAAGATTGGTCAGCTTGGTCTGCATTTACTAAAAGCACAGATGTGCAAGTGGTAGGCGATGATTTATTTGTTACTAATTGTCAGCGACTAGAAAGAGGTTTGCAAGAAAACTCGGCCAATGCTTTGTTAGTAAAAATGAACCAAATTGGAAGTATTTCTGAAACCCAAGCCGCTATTTTATTAGCTAAAAAGGGAGGCATGAAAAGTGTTATTTCTCACAGAAGTGGCGAAACAGAAGACAGTAGTATTGCCGACTTATCCATAGCCTTTTCTTGCGAACAAATTAAAACCGGTAGCGTTTGCAGAGGCGAAAGAACGCTTAAATATAACCAACTGTTTAGAATTGAAGAAGAGCTGGCGGAAAGAGCGGAGTTTTTAGGCAAACAAGCATTTGCAAAAAAATAAATAAAAAAATGAAATCTTTTTTCAAAACCATTATTTCTTTTTTTGATCAAGCAATGATGAACCCAAGAAAGGTTTTTATTTTTTTATTTTTATTTTTATTTTTCAGTTTACTTTTTGACGAAAGCTTCTTTAAATTTAGCAGTTTGTATTATCGGCTAAGTTCTTTAAAAAAAGAAGTTAAAGAATTAAAAGTAAGAATTAAAAGCATAGACACTGCAAAGGCTAATTTAAAAGACCCTCAGTATGTAGATTTTTTAGTTAAGGATAAGTTAAATTGGTCTCGAAAAAACGAATTGCTTTTTTTGTTTATTGACCAAAAAACACAAAAAGTGCAAAAAACTCAAAAATATAAAAAGCGCAAGAAATAGCCTATGAAAAATAAAAAAATTCTTTATTTAGTAGATGTTAGCGCTATTGTTTTTAGAGCTTTTTACGCTTTACCTCCTATGCAAAACAAAGAGGGACAGTCGACTAATGCTTTGTTTGGTTTTTTAAAAGTGGTTTTAAAACTATTAAAAACCAAAGCGCCCAGCACGGTGGTTTTTTGCTTAGACACCCCTCACCCCAGCTTTAGAAAAAAAATATATTCAGAGTATAAGGCTAATCGAAAAGATTTAGACCCCGATTTAGCAGAGCAGCTACCTTTTGTTGAGGGCCTAATAAAATCTCTTGGCATATGCGTGGCTAGCAAAAAAGGTTTTGAGGCCGATGATGTTATAGGGTCTCTTGCAAAAGACGGCGAAAAAAAAGGTTACTCTGTGGCTATAGTTAGCGGAGATAAAGACTTTGCTCAATTAATTAATAAAGACATTTGTATGTACGACATCCACCGCGAAATAATTTATGACAACAAGCAAGTGTTAGAAAAGTGGAATGTAAAGCCAGAGCAGATGATTGATTACTTAGCCTTAGTGGGAGACAGCAGTGACAATATTCCAGGAGTAAGGGGGATTGGCCCAAAAGGGGCATCAAAATTATTATTAGAGTTTAAAACCTTAAAAAACATTTATGACAATGTAGAAAAAATAGCCTCAGATACAGTTAAAAAAAAGTTATTAGAAGCAAAAAAAATCGCATTTTTATCGCAAACTTTAGTTAAAATTGACACAAAAGTAAGCCTTCCTATTTCTGAAAGCGACTGGAAGTTAAACCCCATCAACGAAAAAGCTTTTAAAGCCTATACCGAGCAATTTGCTTTTAAAAATACCTATACAGGCTTTATGGAGTGGCAATCAGGGGGCAGCGAACTTAACTTTGAAGAAAAAAATGTTTTAGCCCCAGGGGGCGAGCAAGGCTTTAAGTTAATAAAAGAAAAAAACCATTTGTCAAAAGCCAGTCTTAAAACTTCTGTTAAGACAAAAGTAGATAAATCGTTTTTAGCTTTTACTAAATCTTCTATTACAGACACTATTGTTAAAAAAAAAATAAAAGATATTTTTATTCCTAAAAAGATAAAAAGTATTTCTGTTAAAGAGCTAAAGGAAGTGTTGCCTCCCTACGAAAAGGCATGGGTGTTTTGTTACGAGTCTAGCGTCTTTCTTTTTTTTGGAAAACATTTTTTAAAAATTCCGTTTGCTGATAACTTAAATGAGCAGTTAAACCTTTCTTCTGAAGCCACAGACAGCTTGCGGGATATTGGAGAGGTGTTAGAGAGCAAAAAGATTGGTTTTAAATCCTACGATATTAAAAACCTGTGGACGCAAATGGGTTTTAAAAAAGCAGGTATTACAATATGGGACAATCAATTAGCTGCCCATGTGGGAACATCTAACAATATTAAATCGTGGGAAGGTTTGTGCTTTAAATATTTAGAAAAAGATATTGAAATAAAAAAAGATTTTAAAAATACAATTTCGGCTTTTGATATTTTAAGGCTACACCTTGAGTGTGAAATTGTATTTTCGCATTTTTTAAAACTTTCTGACACAGAATACATTTTTTCTCAAGTAGAACTTCCTTTAATTTCTGTATTGTACGATATGGAAAATAGAGGCATGTTAATGGATAAAAAATTTTTATTAACACAAGAAAAACAACTAAGCGAAGATATTAATAAGTTAACTAAAAGTATTTATGAAGAGGCGGGTGAAGAGTTTAATATTGCAAGCCCTAAGCAGTTGGGCGTTATTTTATTTGAAAAACTAGGTTTTCCTGTGGGGAAAAAAACAAAAACGGCCTATAGCACAGCGTCTTCAGTTTTAGAGCCTTTAAAAAAGCATAAAATAGTAAAATTTATTTTAGAATTTAGAGAGTTAAGTAAGTTGCAATCCACTTATGTGACGGGTTTGTTAAAGCGATTAAATAAGCAGGTTTATTTGCACACGCAGTTTAACCAGTCGGTAACTAGCACGGGGCGGTTATCTAGCTCTAATCCTAATTTGCAAAACATTCCCATTAAAACGGCTCGTGGAAAACTATTAAGAAAGGCTTTTGTTGCGCGCCCCAGTTATGAATTTATTGCAGCAGATTATAGCCAAATAGAATTACGAATATTGGCCCACCTATCAGGAGATAAAAATTTATGCAAAGCATTTATTAACAAAGAAGATGTTCATGCTTTTACTGCTTCTCAAATTTTTAAAACGCCTTTAAAAAAAGTGACCAAAGAACAAAGGGGTAGGGCTAAGGCGGTAAACTTTGGTATTTCTTATGGGCAGGGCGTTTTTGGTTTATCAGAAAGTTTAGGAATTTCTCGGGCCGAGGCCAGCAGTATTATTAAAAACTATCACAGTCGATTTCCTTTAGTGCAAGAGTATATGGAAAGTGTTAAAGAGCAGGCCCATGAGGACATTTATGTTAAAACCCTTTTAGGAAGACGGCGTTACTTGCCAGACTTATTATCTAGCCGTGTAAATGTGCAAAAGTTTGGAGAAAGAGCAGCCACTAATGCCCCCATGCAAGGCACGGCTAGTGACTTGATTAAATTAGCTATGGTAAAAGTGGCCAGCAGTTTAGATGCTTTTTTATTGTTACAAGTACATGACGAATTAATTATAGAAAGTTTAATAGAAAATCGCGAAGATAATATTTTAGAGTTAAAAAATATTATGGAATCGGTAGTTCCATTAAAAGTTCCTTTAGAAGTGAATATTTCTTGCGGGGCTAATTGGTTGGAGTGTTGAGGTAAAAAAGCACAGCTGGCTAAAAACGCCACGTCAAAATGCCACGCCAAAACGCCACGTCAAAATGCAAGAGGCCTTAAAATAATAAGCCCTCTATGACTCTGGCACCCTTTGGGTGAGTCGTCATAGAGGGCTTATTATTTTAAGGCCTCTTGCGTTTTGGCAGATGTGCTCTTTTAGCTTTTAGTTTTTTTTGGTAATAAAAATAGAGCGGTTATCATTAGTAAAATTAACCCGCAAAGAACTCCCCATATTAAGAAGGGTTGATTTTTTATTTTGCTTATAAGTGAAGCTAATTGTCTTTTGTTTGCGGTTTTGTTTTGGTTATAGTAGCTTTGGTCATCAAACACTAAAGTGCCTGTTCCTACGGTGCGGCCACCCTGCTCAATTTTAATTTCAATATCTCTGTCGTAAGTAGAGGTTGAGTCTGTGCGCCAAGTAGTAATTTTTAATTTTCTATTAATAGAGCTAAGACGGAGGTCTCCTTGCGTGTTACCTCTTGCATCTACATCTTGGTTCCATAAAAACGCACTCACACTAGCAGAAGTGGCTGTAGTGTCTTTGCTTTTTTTCTTTAAAATTAGGGGAGGAGTAGAGCCAGAACGAGTTCGTCCTGCTTGGATAAAGCTATTCAGTTTTTCGTAGTAAATATTATTTTGTGGGCCATAACTATAATGCCATGCTGCTTGTGCCACAGGTTCTAGATATAATACCGAATCGCCCTCGGGCAAATAAGGTTGATAAGAATACATAGTTACCAACATTTTTTTCATTCGACCACAGTTTTGAATAAGTCCGCGATTAAATGCGATACCTAAGCCGTCGGAAAGCGTATTTCTCCAGCTTAAGCTGCCCGTTAATAATCGGGCGATGCCTGTACCGATTAGATCTTGCTTCACACGAGCGTTTGTATTTCCACACAAATTATAGCTGGATAAAAAGCTTGTGCTTTGTACTCTTAAATCTCCTGTCCAAGCATTATCATCGCCGCCTTGCCCGCCGTTACTGCCATTGCCCCAGCCGCCGCTACCGCAAGCCATTAAGGTAGTTGTTAATAATCCTAGTATTAATTTTTGCATATTTCTGCTCCTTTACTTCTGATAAGTATTGATGCACAAATTATCGACTTTTTAGTGTAAAAAATAAACAGGCGCAAAGGCTAGTTTAATCAAACCGAACACTAACGCTTTTGGATAAAGGAAAGGCTTGGCACAATAAGCTTTCTTTTTTGTTAATGTTCGAAGCATCTAAAATTCCTAAATCCTGTTGTTTTACACACCCCTCGGTCACGGTAGCCAGGCAAGATAGGCAAGCACCACTAAGACAAGAATAGGGGGCATCGATGCCAGCGTCCAAAATAGTTTCTAAAATACTTTTTTCTTCTTTATAGTCTAAAGTATGGATTTGTTCGTCTATGTCCACCAAAATAGTTTTGGTTTTCTCTTGTTTGGCGCTATTGTCTCCAATTAAAAAACCTGCGTCAGCCGTTTCTTTTTTTTCTGTTATATTTTCGGAGGAAGAATTTAATAAACGCTTAAAGGGATTGTCTTCATCATTAGCTTTACGAATTTTTGATACGAAAGATTCGATGTGTAAATGTTTTGTTGGCACACCTAAAAATAATAAATTTTCTATATGTTCGGTCATGTACTCTGTGGGCCCACAGATATAAAATTCTTTTTCCCATAAAGGGGTTAAGTGTTGGCTAAAAACATTTTGCATTAATTTGCGGCTTAAACGACCAGAGTACAAAGCAATATTAGGTTGAGGGCAGGTAGTTTCTTGTTCTCCACTTTGGCTTAAAGTATAAATCAGTTGAAGTCGCTGAGAGTACTTTTCTGCTAATTGGCTTAACAAAGTTTTAAATAAAATTTCTTCTTTATTTTTGTGAGAACAAACAAAAATAACTTTATCCTTTTGATTATTGTGTAATAGAAATTTTACTATAGAAAATAAAGGCGCAACACCACTGCCAGCACCAAATAATATATATTGTTTAGGTGTACTTTGTGGCCAAGCAAAAAAACGACCTTTTGGGGGGCTAATTTTTACCACAGTTCCTTCTGCAATCTGGTCTACTAAAAAAATAGACAAACAGCCTTTGTCCACTTTTTTAATACTCACTTGAATAGAGTCTTCATAAGGGGCAGAAGACAAAGAATAGCTTCTTTTAATTTCCTTACCATTTATGTTTACATAAAGAGAAATAAATTGGCCGGCAACATAGTGAAATTTTTGTTTAGGGTCAGTTAATTTTAACACTAAAGAAACTGTAGTAGGGCTTTCTATAATTTTGCTTTTCACTGTTGCAGAGATTAATACATTGTCACTCATAACACTTAGCCTTATTTTTTATGTTCAAAACACTTTTCTATGGAATTTACACTGAGTATCTGGCATTTTCCACCTAACAGGTACTCTTTTTTTTCTACATTAATTAATAAACTTCCTCCAGGCATGGAAATACTTACTTCTGTTGCACTTTTATATAAAGGCACGAAAGTTTTTAAATAATATGCCAAAGCCGAGGCTCCGGTGCCGCAAGACAAAGTAAAGTTTTCCACCCCTCGTTCAAAACTAATAGCGTGTAAAGTGTTTGGGTTAAACAAAGTAACATTAAAGCCTTTGTCATTTTGGCAGCGAATAGTTTGTATTATTTTTTGCAAATCAGTATTAAGCTGCTGTATTTTATATTGCATTAAGTGCAAAGAGTGTTGCTTTAAATCAGCACCAGCATTAAAAAAACGGATAAATTCCACAGGAAGAGAAAGTTGGTCTGGATAAATGGGCAATAGGGCATGGGGGACACCAAGGTCTATATAAGTAACTGCACTATAAGCTTCAGAAAGAGATTTTAAAAAAGTGGTTGAGTATAACTCTTGCAAGTAAGGTTCGTTAGAAGAAGGTAATTTTTTTCCCTGCGGCATAGAAAGAAAAGGAAGGCTATTTTTAATACAACCGGTTTGCACAGTATTGTTGGGCCCCAACAAAGAAAAGGCGGTTTTTTCGTGAGGAAATTTTTTAGATAAATAGTAAATTAAACCTCGCGCGAGGTTTCCGCACATATTTGCAGGCTTTCCATCGGCATTAAAAAATTGCCATTGCAAATGGTGTTTGTTATTTGCAAACAGTATGGCTAAGCCATCCACTTTGTGCTTATGGCAAGCTTGCTGTATTTTTTCTTCTTCTTTCCAAAAGCTTACCTCTGCTGGAGAAAGTTTTTTTAACAAAGGGGTTTCGTCTACAACAAAAGTATTACCAGTGCTGTTAATATGAAAAAGAGAAGTGGGGGTGTAAGGAAAGTTTGACAAAGGAATTGCTGCCTTGCCTTATTAAGACTTGTTTTTTTCCATACAAACAACCTTATAATCAGCTGTAAACAGAGCGTTTTGTAAATTATTAAGCATAAAAGAGAATTTAAAAGTTTTTTTGTAGATTTTCAAATTAGAAAAGAAAAAATAACGCAAAGCAACAGCGTGTAATAACTGCTTTTCCTTTGCTTTTAATTAGTGGAAAAAGAGAGAGTTATGTTTTTATCCTCTAATTTTCCTTCCAGCTGGCATAAACTTATGAGAGAAGAGCTTTCTAAGGATTATTTTTTACAATTAGAGACTTTTTTATCTCAACAAAGTCAAAAGCCCGAGCCTTTTTACCCCGCAGTGCCACTAATCTTTCGGGCACTATCAGCAGTTTCTCCCCATAAGGTAAAGGTCGTTATTTTAGGGCAAGACCCTTATCACGGGCCCGAGCAAGCAGAAGGTTTAAGTTTTTCTGTGCCCAACAATATACAGCGACCACCGTCTTTAAAAAATATTTTTAAAGAACTGTCCACAGATTTAAACACTTCTTTGCAAAACTTAGAAAAAAATTCTTTATTACCGTGGGCTCATCAAGGAGTGCTTTTATTAAATTCGGTATTAACGGTAAAGAAAGGTTGCCCGGCCTCTCATGCAGATAAAGGGTGGGAGACTTTTACCACGGCTATTATTAATAAACTAAATGATCAATATGATAATCTAGTTTTTATTTTATGGGGTGCTTATGCACAAAAAAAAGCACAATGCATTGATAAAAAAAAGCATTTAGTTTTATGTTCTGCGCACCCATCACCCCTTTCTGCGTATCGCGGTTTTTTTGGTTCAAAAGTATTTTCTAAAACCAGCACCTATTTAGTGCAAAAAAATAAAACTCCTGTTAACTGGTTAAGTGTGAAGGGTGACTAATTTTACAAAAGCTTAAGAACAATGACTAATTCAATTTACACTATCAAACACAAGCAGAAACAAACTAAGGTTTATTATGCGGAGTTGGCCAAAGCGGTTAATTTATCTAAAATCATTAAAACAGATAAAAAAAATATTTTACTAATTTATGATAAACAGTTAGAAGGCTTACGGCCTTTTAAAAAACTAAAGCAACAAGCTGCGCTTAGCTATTGTTTAGAGGCGGGGGAACCTTTAAAAAAATTGTCTCAATTTGTGCATCACTTTTCGGCGTTAAATAAAAAGTATTCTAATCAAGTTACTCGCCAAACGCATATTGTTTCTGTGGGAGGGGGTTCTGTTGGAGACTTTGTTGGATTTTTAGCCAGCGTGTGGAAGCGAGGGTTGGGGCTAACCCATATTCCCAGCACATGGCTGGCCGCTGTGGATTCGGCTCACGGAGGAAAAACGGCATTAAATATAGATTTTGGAAAAAACCAATTAGGAAGTTTTTATTGTGCTAGCCAAATAGTTATTATTAAAAACATATTACAAAGTTCTTCTTTGGAATCGGCCTATGGTGAAATTTTTAAAATGGCTTTTTTACGAAAAGCACTATTTTCTAAATTAAAAAACACACCTTACCCCTCGGCTTCTTTAATTTGGAGGTTATTACCAAAGCTAATACAAGGTAAATATTTTTATATTCAAAAAGACCCTTTAGAAACAACGGGACAAAGAATGTACTTAAACCTAGGGCATACTATAGCTCATATTTTAGAATTACAGTTTTCTATTCCCCATGGAGCTGCAGTAATTTTAGGTTTAGATTTTTCTTTAAATTGGAGTTTGCGTAAAAAACTAATATCTAAGCCAATTTTTCAGCCTTACTCTGAGGCGTTAAAGCCCTTAGTAAAACAGTGGAGAAAAGAAGTTAAAACGCTTTCTAAAACAAAAGCTGTAAAGTTGTTACTTCAAGATAAAAAAATAAATAATAAAAACAGTATTCACTTTGTGTTTTTTACCTCTAAGGGATATGCGATAAAACCCACGCCTTTAAAGTCATTAATTACAGAGTTGCAGCGAGCTAATTATATAAAGTAAATTATGAAATTTTCTTTTGTGGGAGAAGTCCCCTCTTCTAAATCTTTATTTAACAGAGCATTAATTTTAAAAAGCTTTGAGGATAATTTATTAATAAACGGCTTTAGTCAGTGCGACGATGTGGCCTTAATGAAAAAGGCATTAAAAGATTTTTCAGAAGGTAAAACCGAGCTTTACTGTGGTTCTGCGGGAACGGTATTGCGCTTTTTAGCTATTCGTGTTTCTAAAAAACCAGGTAAGTATTACTTAAAAGCAGATGAACAATTATTAAACCGACCACAAAAAGAACTAATTAAGTTATTATCACAGTTATCTTGTCAGGCCGTTTTTGATAAAAAGGGTTTACATATAACTTCTTTGGGGTGGAGTTTAATGGGAGACAGTCTTTCTATTTCTGCCAAACAATCAAGCCAGTTTGTTTCGGCTTTTTTATTGAATGCTTGGAACTTAACTGCTCCTTGCTATATTTCTTTAGGAGATACATTGCTTTCTAAAACCTATTTACAAATGACAATAAAATTATGTCAACAACAGGGAATGAGTATTAACTACAGCAATGAAAAGCCTTATGAAATTTATATTCCTAAACAACAACAAGTAAACGCAACTCCTGTTTTTTTAGAACCAGACATGAGCAGTGTATTTGCATTAGCCGCCATAGCTTCTGTTAGTGGGCACGCACAAATTACCAAATTTCCAGTAAAAAGCCTTCAAGGAGACAGTGTTTTTATCCCCTACTTAAAAGAGGTTGGAGCTAATATTCACACCAAAATGGAGGGGGAAGGGGTGGTTACATTACAAGTTAAAGAAGCCTCTGTATTTAAAACCCCTTTTTGCGGTCACAAAATGACAAAAAAATTAGAAAAAGCTTTCGAGGTTTCTTTAAAAAACACTCCCGATTTATTTCCGGTTTTAGCAGCTTTGGCTTGTTTGTTAACTGGCGAAAGTGTATTTCACGATACGGCACATATTGCTTATAAAGAATCTAATCGCTTAAAAGAAATGAAAACCTTGTTAAATTTATTGGGAAGAGAGGTAGACCTTAAGCAAAACACCTTTGTTGTAAAAAAATGGCAGTCTTTAAAAGCATCGCCAGCGCTGAAAAAAAATATTATTTTTGATACGAAAAAAGACCATCGTTTGGTAATGGCTGCTTATGTATTAAAGACTGCGGGTTTTTCTATTACATGCTCTAACGAAGAGGCTGTTTCTAAAAGTTTTCCTGAATTTTTGCCTTTAACCAAGGGGCCGTTGTCTTATTTTTAGTCACTCGTGTACTTTTTTCTATTTTAAGAGTTTTTATTGTATGTATTTTTTTTAAGACTAAATTGGCTTTTTATAAAGAATTTATAGGGTAAAAATAACTAAGGTGTTGTTATGAAACTTTCTTGCCAATTAGGAATTTTGTTTTTATTTATTATTGCCGGCACAGGCTGTGTGCTGCCACCTCACCCCGTGTTAAATACGGCAAAGCCTTTGGGTAGGGGTAACATAGTGGTTAATGTGTTTCAGCGTGGTTATTATAGCTCTGCTAGAAAAAAAAGTGTAAACCCTGTTGGCTTACAGGGCGTTAAAGGTGTGGGAATAGGTTATGGGCTGGGGCCCGCTTTGGATTTGCACTTTTTTTTAGAAAAGCAAGAAAAAGCAATACCCACCTTGGCAATAAATTATTCTTGGTACAAAGAAGGGTCTTTTTTTAGCTCTGTAACAGGAGCTTACTCGATGAGCCAAAGGCACTTTAGTGATGGCGAACTTTCTGACTATCAATTTATGCAAGTGGGCCTTTTAAATACTTACTATTGGCGTAAGTGGCTTGTGACAGCGCACATTTCTTTAAATAATGCTATGTGGAAAACCAACTATAATGTTCAAGGCTACCTTTTAAAGCCGGCTAAATCAAACTTTAGAATAATAATTCCAGGAGAGGGAAATATCTTATACGAGCAACTAGATTTATCTTTACAGTATAAATTGTGGCGCCAGTTAAGAGTGGGCCCATTTATTAATCTGTTGCTACATCATAAAAGCCAT
>VSKW01001014.1_pt1 | contig 16552 bp, 13 predicted proteins | sample 4798611 | NCBI WGS metagenome assembly VSKW01 (sample SAMN12179536, study PRJNA552185) | sponge metagenome | biome: deep-sea hydrothermal plumes; feature: spots directly above weak diffusing fluid; material: sea water; isolation source: sponge from the Crane site of a hydrothermal vent ...
GTCCGTGCCATGGTTCTTTGTTTGATTTATCTGGCAGGGTATATAAGAACATGCCAGCTCCTACTAATTTAGAGGTGCCTCCTTACAAATTCACAGACGATGGTGGCATCATCATTGGCGAGTCCTCATAGTTAGGACTTAGATCTTATATAAAGTATAAAAATCATGACAGAACCATATAAACCAGAGAACTCTAAAACAGAGGCACCTAAAGTAGAGTCGCCTGATACAGAGACAAAAAAAGCAGAAAAAGGACCTGCTATGAAATGGATTGACGAGCGGCTTCCCGTATCGGATTTCATAGAATCGCAATTGCTGAGTTACTATGCACCGAAGAACTTTAACTTTTGGTACTTCATGGGTGCCTTATCCCTATTGGTATTAGTAATTCAAATTTTTAGTGGCGTGTTCTTAACTATGAACTATAAACCAGATGCCGCCAAGGCCTTCTCTTCTGTGGAGTTCATCATGCGTGATGTGGAGTTCGGCTGGCTAATTCGTTACATGCATTCCACTGGTGCCTCGGCATTTTTCGTGGTGGTGTATTTACATATATTTCGCGGTGTGCTTTATGGTTCCTACAGGAAACCACGCGAACTACTATGGATCATTGGTATGTTTATTTACCTCATCCTTATGGCGGAAGCATTCTTTGGTTACTTATTGCCGTGGGGGCAGATGTCTCTATGGGGAGGGCAAGTCATAGTAAATCTGTTTGCCTCAGTTCCAGTTATTGGCATTGGTTTAGCTGAATGGGTGCGTGGTGACTTCGTCATATCCGATGTTACACTCAACCGCTTCTTTGCTTATCATGTTATTTTGGTGCCTTTAGTTTTGTTGCTGTTTGTTGTTTTGCATTTAGTTGCTTTGCGTCAAGTCGGTTCCAACAGCCCAGATGGCATAGAAATAAAAGATCATAAGAATAGCCAAGGACTGCCTATTGATGGTATTCCATTTCATCCTTATATGACAGTCAAGGATCTTTTTATGGTTATGGTGTTCCTGTTCGCTTTTTCTTTCGTGATTTTCTATCATCCAACTGGAGGAGGATATTTCATAGAACCACCAAACTATGAGGTGGCTAATCCACTTAAGACCCCAGAACATATAGCTCCTGTCTGGTACTTCACTCCTTTTTATGCGATGCTACGTGCAGTGCCAAGTATTGCCGGTAGCCAATTCCCAGCAACTATGGTGATGTTTGGTGCCATCCTCATTTGGTTTTTCTTGCCATGGCTTGATAAGTCGCCAGTTAAGTCCATCAGATATAAAGGACCCATTACTAAGATATTCTTAGGAGCTTTCGTAGTAAGTTTTATTGGTTTAGGTATTTTAGGCACTCAGCCATCCTCATCCTTAGCAACTAACATAGCACAGGTTCTCACAGTGGTGTATTTTGCATTCTTTGTGGCTATGCCAATTTACTCTAGAATAGATAAGACCAAACCGGTCCCTACTCGTCTCACTAAATAGCTATTAACTATTAATAGATTATGAATAGATTAAGAAGAATTGAACAACTTGCCATTTTAGCTCTATGCTTAATTGCTGGTAATGTTTGGGCAGCTGGTAGCGACTACCGACTGGACAAGGCCTATACTAAGATAACCGATATTGAATCCCTGAGGCGTGGTGCTATCATATTCGCCCAGAATTGTGTCTCTTGCCACTCTGCCCAATATATGAGATACAGTCGTATAGGTGAAGATCTTGAATGGAGCAGTGAAGAACTGCGTAAGAATATGGGCATAACTGGTAGTGTCTTTGACACCATTGCCAGCCCTCTCACAGATGAAGCTGCTGAAGCGGCCTATGGTATAGTTCCTCCAGATCTAAGTTTACGAGCTAAGGTGCGTGGACTGGACTGGATGTTGAGCTACTTGAAAGGTTTTTACCGTGACGAGCAATCTTCAACTGGCTTCAACAATGCTATTTTCCCAGACACTGCTATGAGCAATATTTTAGCTGCTCTACAAGGAATTCAAGATCCTGTGTATGAAGAAGACCATGGCGAAAAAGTATTAGTCGGTTTGGAGCTTTCTTCTCCAGGCATTATGTCCCGCAAAGAGTTCCACAACGCAATGACCGATTTGGTCAATTACATGGATTATATGAGCGAACCAGCTAAACTCCAACGCGTGCAGTTGGGATGGAAAGTTATGTTATTCCTATTGTTGCTGATCTTCCTCACATATTTCGTAAAACGCGAATACTGGAAAGACGTCTCCTAATCACTGGTTGCATATATGGCAACAAAATCCATCAAGAATCTCAAAGATCTGCGTAATGAAATTGACAGCATTGACGACAAGCTACTGGAATTAATTAGCCAGCGGGCTAGTGTTGCTAAGCAAATTGGCCTAGCCAAAGAGGACTCTGCCGATAAGAATAAAGAGACGGTTTATCTAAACCCAGAAAGACAAGCCTACATACTCAATCGCGTAAAAAAATACGCGGAAAAGGACTCCTCTATTGCAGCGGAACAACTCTGCGATATTTTCACTGAGATAATGTCCCTGTGCTTGAACGCGGAAAAACTTACTGATGTAGTTTATTTGGGCCCTCAAGGAACTTATACTCAACAGGCAACTCTTAAGTATTTTGGCAGGAGTGCTGCTACCAAACCAGTTGGTTCCATACTGGAAGTATTCCGCAATGTGGAGTCAGGAATCAGCAACTATGGAGTCGTTCCTATAGAGAACTCTTCGGAAGGTATGGTATCCAATACTATGGACGTCCTTGCAACCTCCAATCTAAAAATTGTTGGCGAAGTCAAGATCCCAATCCATCATTGCCTATTAGGGCATCAGTGGGCAAAAGGGCTGGAGGACATAAAACTTATTATCTCACACCAGCAATCCTTCTCTCAATGCCATGTATGGTTGGCAGAGCACCTACCCAACATAGAGTTTAGAATGGAGAATAGTAATGCTCACGCGGCACAAAGGGCTTTGCATACCCCTAATTCTGCAGCCATTGCTGGAGAGCTTAATGCTGATCTTTATGGACTCAATATGATTGCAAAAAACATTGAAGACCAGCCAGATAACAACACAAGATTTTATATCATAGGGCGACAAGACACCAAACCAACTGGCAGAGATAAGACCTCTCTCGTTCTTGGTGCTAAGAATGAATCAGGTAGCTTGTATAGATTATTGGAGTGCTTTTACAAAGAACAAATTGATTTAAACTTGTTGGAATCGCATCCTACTAAGATGGGCGATTGGCAATATAACTTTTTCATTGATTTCTATGGGCATTGCCAAGATACAAAAGTGACAAAGGTTATAGAACAATTAAAGAAGCAGGCATCTTTCTGTAAATTACTTGGATCTTATCCCTGCTATACTCACGACTAAGTAGCTCTGCAAGTGTTCAATAGCATAGTAATAGTGGGTATGGGGCTCATGGGGGGCTCCTTAGCTTTAGCTATTAAGAAGCACAAACTAGCAAAAGAAATTATTGCCTATGATTCGTCGTCCAATGCCATAGATTACGCGGTTAAGAAGTCAATGGTGCAACGAGGTGAGACGGACTTATCTTTGCTGCAAAACGAGGGAACTAAAGAAAATGATCTTATAATCATAGCAGTGCCTCTGAGCGCCACAGAGTCCATCATCCAACAACTAAACCCCTCCATCAAAGGTATGGTTACTGAGATTGGCAGTGCTAAGAATCATCTATACAAGATCTGCAAAGCCCATTGTAGACACAACAACTTGCAAAGCAATTTCATACCCTGCCATCCTCTAGCTGGCGTGGAAAACAATGGAATTGCAAATGCTCATGAGGATTTGTATAATGACAAAAAATGTCTTATAACTCCTTTTGAAACTAGTTCTCCAGAAAAAGTCCTACAACTTGCAGAGTTCTGGCAGGCAATAAAAAGCGTTATTTTTTATATGGATGTAAACCAGCATGATAAGGTCTTTTCTCATACCAGCCACTTACCACACCTACTCGCCTATACATTAATAGGATCTTTAGCCAGTGATAAGAACTTAGCTGGATTTATGAACTACTCAGGCGGTGGTTTGCGGGATTTTTGTCGCATTGCTTCCAGTGATGAAAAAATGTGGTCGGATATATTCACGACAAACAAAGATCAACTTATAAAATCTATCAGCCGTTTTCAGAACTTTCTCGGCGAAGCACGTCATGCATTGCAGAGTGATGATAAAGAGGGCTTGTTTAATTCCTTATGCAAATCTCGTAAGGCAAAACAATTGTTGGAGGATTCTCACGGGGGTAATAGAGATGATGAAATTGACTATATTGTATCTCCTTGCACTAAAATAAATGGCGAGATACGGGTTGACTCAGACAAGTCAATTTCTCACCGCTCCATCATCATCGGGTCCTTAGCGACAGGATCTACTCAAATTAATAATTTCTTAGGAGCTGAAGATACTATTAACACCCTAAATATTTTAAAAATACTAGGTGCACAAATAACCCACTCGGATGATTACAGTTCCATCAAAATTAAAGGTGACGGGTTAGATGGACTCCAGCAGCCACGGAATTTCCTAAATTGTGGTAATTCAGGGACAGCAGCTCGCTTGTTATGTGGAGCATTATCAGCACAGAAATTCTCATCTCAGTTATATGGTGACAGTTCATTAAGTTCTCGTCCAATGGGCCGAATTATTGATCCATTAACTCAAATGGGGGCTAACATTTATGCCAGTAACAATAATAATATTCCTTTGCTGATTATGGGTAATAGGAAATTATCAGCTATCACTTATAAAATGCCAGTAGCCAGCGCCCAAATAAAATCCGCCATACTTTTAGCTGGTCTCTATGCCCCTGGCCAAACCATCATACAAGGTGGGGCTGGGTCACGTGATCACACAGAAAGAATGCTTAAGAATTTTGGCTATAAAGTTAGCAGCAATAAAAATGGAGATGTATCAATTAATGGTAAGCAGACACTACATGCATCGCACATAAATATTCCAGCAGATATATCTTCCGCTGCATTCTTCATGGTGGCTGCCAGCATAACTCCAGGATCAGATATTGTCCTAAAGGATGTGGGGATCAATCCTTCGCGGACAGGAATCATAGAAATACTAAAACTTATGGGTGGCAAAATAGAACTAATTAACCAACGTCAATATGGCAATGAGCAAACAGCAGACATTCAAGTTTGCCATTCTAAATTGAAAGCCATAGATATAGGGCATGATCTGGTGACTATTGCCATTGATGAAATGCCAGTGGTAATGATTGCCGCCGCCTATGCCGAGGGAACCACTAAAATCAGTGGAGCTGCTGAATTGAGAGTGAAAGAGACGGACAGAATTGCTGCAATGGTTGATGGCTTGACCCAGCTTAAGATAAATGCCAAGAGCACTGAAGATGGTGCAATTATAGAGGGGGGTAGTGTCCAGGGTGGGACTGTTGATTCTTATGAAGATCATCGTATAGCAATGTCTTTTGCAGTCGCTGCTTGTGGAGCTAAACAAGACATTCATATTACCAGTTGTGCTAATATTGCCACATCCTTTCCAAATTTTGCTAAGTGTGCAAGTACAGTTGGTTTCAATATACAACTAAAAGAAGCCAATAGTTCAGCAACAATATTGTAACTATAACTAGCAGAGGTGCAATGAGCATCAACATGCAAATCAAGGAAGTAACCTCTTGTCCATAAATAATATCATAACGATAGATGGCCCCAGTGCATCCGGCAAAGGGACTGTAGCAGTAAAACTTGCCTCTTCTCTTGGCTGGCACATCCTACCCAGCGGCAATATCTATCGGACTGTTGCACTAAATATGCAACGGCATAATATCAATGAAGAGGATGAAGATAGTATTGTCAAATTAGCCCAGAAGACCAAAGTTTTATTCAAGATAGAGCGAAACCAGTTATTCAGCTATCTATTATCCTATGATGAAGAGAAGGGGAGCAATAGTGAGGGCAATAGTGAGCCCATAGACAAACACCTTTTAGCCAGTGAGCTAAGCCGCTTAGCTTCTCACATAGCCAAGTATTCTAAACTTCGCCAAGTATTGTTACCTTTACAAAGAAGTTTTGCACAAGATCCAGGATTAGTTGCAGAAGGTAGAGATATGGGGACTGTGGTCTTTCCAGATGCCCAAACCAAAATATATTTGGACGCTTCAGCAGCCACTAGGGCAAAGAGGCGATATGTCCAGTTGCGTGAAGCAGATAAGACCTCTATCAGCGAGGAACAAGTCCTAAACGAGATTATAAGCAGAGATCATGCAGATACTACCCGCGCAAATGCTCCTTTAAAACAGGATTTGGCTGCAATCGCCATTAAAACAGATGATCTATCCGCAAATCAAGTTGTAGCCGAAATTATTGGGAAGCTTCTATAATAGACCCCCTTAAATCTTTAATTAATTTGATTAATTATCACTAATATCCTATATAATACCTAATATGAAAGCAAATTTTGAAGAAATAGTAAATGATGACTTAGGGATTTCCAATATGAAGCCCGGCGCCTTGATTAAAGGCAAAATAATGGATGTCCAGAAAAACTGGGTTGTTGTGGATACTCGACTGAAAACAGAGAGTATTTTACCACGTGAACAATTTGAGGGGTTAAACTCCGAGATGGAGATACAGAATGGGGATGAGATTGAGCTAATGCTTGAGTCAGTGGAAAATGGATTAGGTCGTACTCAGGTATCTTATGGCAAGGCACTTTTCTGGCGTAAATGGCTAGAACTTGAGCAATCCCATAAAGATGAGGTATTAGTAGAAGGCACTATCAAGAACCGCGTCCGCGGTGGATTCAGTGTATATGTGGGAGGGGTTAAGTGCTTCCTGCCTGGTTCTCTGATTGATATAGGAGAAGGAGTAAATCCCATCTCTTTTGAAAACACATCTGGTAAGTTTAAGATTGTCAGTATCAGTAAGAATAGATACAATGTGGTTTTATCGCATAAATCAACTGGCGGAAAACAACATGATGAAGAAAAACAGGCGTTTTTTGAGTCACTAATGGAAGCAGGAACTGCTCGAGGCAAGGTCAAGAAGATTATGGACTTTGGTGCCTTCATTGACCTTGGGAAAGGTGAAGGACTGCTGTATATAGCAGACATAATGTGGAAAAGAATTAACCACCCAAGCGATGTCCTAAATGTCGGCGAAGAGTATGAATTTAAGGTGATAGCTTATAACAAAGAGAAAAATCGTATCTCTTTATCACTGCGTGAAATGCAGGGTAACCCTTGGGATCAAATTGGGGAGAATATCACAGAAGGACAACAAGTAAGTGGTTCAGTCACTAAATTAGATAACTATGGATTCTTTGTTGAACTGTCTCCAGGAATAGTTGGTTTGGTTTATCTGACCGAGATTGACTGGGTAAACAAATCGCCAAAACCGTCAAAATATGTTAGTGTTGGCGACAAAGTTAATGTAGAAATTCTTGCTTTGGATCTTGAGAAACGCCGCATCTCTCTTGGTTACAAACAATGCCAACAAAACCCTTGGGTTGACTATGCGAATAACCATTCAGTTGGTGATATAATCACTGCTCCAGTGAATAGATTTAACAAACATGGATTATTCTTGGCTATTAATGATAATTTAGATGGCTTCGTCCATATAAGCAATATTGACTGGGATAGCTCTCAAGAAGATGTCCTCAAGAAATATTCCAAAGGTGATGTCGTCAAGGCGCAAATAACTATTATTGACCCTCAAAAAGGGAAAATAGCTCTCAGCATTAAGAAGGTAACACCTAATGTGTTCATGGACTTCGGTAAGAAGTATGATCTCAAGAAGAGTGTTATTGTCTGCAAGGTTAAGTCCATAGAGAATAAACAAGTAATAGTATCTTTGGAAAATGAGTTGGATGGCATAATTATGGCATCAGAGCTTGGCGGTGATAGAATGAAAGATCCTGCAGACATCTGTAAAGTGGGAGACGAACTCACAGCCATGCTATGGCGTATGGATGCGAAAAGTAAGAGAATCTATCTATCAGTTCGTGCTATCACAGAGCAAGATGATAAAGAAGCTATGGCAGAACAAAAGAAGAAGAAGACCGGTTTCCTCTCCACTTTTGCCGACATCTTACATATCGGTAGCAAGTCAAACGATGACAAGACACCAGAAGACAAGACACCAGAAGATAAGACACCAGAAGACAAAACTGCGGAAGCAACTGAAGATAAAGTTGAGGCAGTAGCCGAAGACAAAGCTGCGGAAGCGACTGAAGATAAGCCCGAGGCAGTAGCCGAAGACAAAGGCGCGGAAGCGACTGAAGATAAGCCCGAGGCAGTAGCCGAAGATAAAGGCGCGGAAGCGACTGAAGATAAGCCCGAGGCAGTAGCCGAAGATAAAGGCGCGGAAGCGACTGAAGATAAGCCCGAGGCAGTAGCCGAAGACAAAGCTGCGGAAGCGACTGAAGACACAGCAAATACAGAAGAAAAAGACAAGGAATAACCTTAGCATTATAAAGTCGTAAATTGTATATTCATAAATGCTAGCTGGTATTGGATATAATTTAGATTGTGCAAATCATTCACAAAATAATCTTTGTTTTTAAGGGCATATTAGCACTCGGGTTAATTGCTTTAGGCATATACTTTGCCTTGTCCAACAATCAACAAGTAAGTATAGATCTTATTTTGTTCAGCATAGAATCAATTAATATTGGTTTACTTATCATCGTAGCGGTTTCTTGTGGAACCTTATTTGGTATACTTTTATCCTCCATAGGCAATATATTCAATAAAAAGAACTGATGCAGATGAATTACTCTAAGTATTGTCTGTTATTTTCCATATTTATCTTGGCATCTGCGATGCTGATATCTTGTTCCAGCATTCCCAAGTCAAAAGTTAAAATACCTGGCTTTGAAAGCCAAACACCAAGAGGTAAAAGTAACACGCAAACACATGGTATTGACCTAAAAACAGATGATGCTTATAAAAGTATAGCGGAAATTGTAAATAAGAAAAAACGGAAATCTAATGGGAAGTCCGACACAGACGAAGCAGGTCCCTTAGAAGAAATACTATTACTTGAAATACAAGCATCTCGCGGTGAATATGTTTTAGAAACGATTGAGGGAATGATCGCCCATGCCGAGTTATATAGTAATGAAGAAGTTGCTCAACGTGCTTATGAATTGTCTACAATCATATATGACCAGAGAGTTGCAAAAGATATTGCTCGCAGATGGTATTCTATTGCAACTTCAAGCGACGCTGCCCAGAAATCATATATCCAGCAATTAATAATTTCCTCCGACTATGAATTAGCTTTTGAAATTATAGCTAATAGAGTTGATCAAGGCAAGAGTGCAGATTTTATATCTATAGCCCGCTATTATCAAGTTGTTGATGAAGAGCAAGCAAATGATCTCATAACCTTTTATAATCGCTACTTGAGAATCTACCCGGATAAGAAGAGCAACTTGAATGCTGGTGGCATGCTAGCCCGCTATAAGCTAGCGCACTTTTTGTTCTATCAAAAGAGATATACTAAATCACTTAATTTAATTAATTTAATACTCGCCAAACAGATTAAAGGATTAAATTTATCGCAGCAAGCAACAGAGATGAAAGCTAGGATTTACTACTTAACAGAACGTCCAAATGGAGAATCTTTCTATAAACAGGCAACAAGAAAGTTCCCTCGCTCATACCCAACACATATCTATTATGCTCTCTATCTTTTATACCAAGATAAACCCAAACAAGCAGAGGCCTTCTTACTTAGTTGGGCTAAGAAACGTCTAACTACAAAAGATGATCTCTACAAATTACTTACTTTGGGGATAGGTGCTTACAAGGTATCTTTTAACAATCTCTATGAGTATGTAGTAAGCACCATAGATAAGCATTCCCCAGCAGATTCTCTATTCATATCGGGAGCTATGGCATTTGCCATTGGCGATTTAACTGGGACAGAGGCATTACTTACTAGAGTTCAGCAGGGATCTCCACTATTAACCAGTGCCTTCTCAATAAGATTAAAAAATGCTCTATCAGTCAATGAATTTGAAGCTGCAGAAGATTTATTAGAAGAAATTTCTAGCTATAACTGGCAGGCCTATATTTTCTTTACTGGGCAATATGCAATTGAATTAATTCATAAAGGGCAAAGTAAAAGAGCTAAGCAAGTCATTACAGCTATGTCAAAACGTTTCAAAAAAGATCCTGATGTCATAGAAGCCCTTGCTTATGTTTATTATGAAATGGGTGATATTTCGGCAATGTCAAGAGAGTATGATAAAGCACTACGCATTCATCCAGATAGTCATGCTATTCAAAACTCTTATGGCTATTCTCTAGCAGATAGAAATGTTCAATTGAATAAAGCCCAAAAATTAATTAATGCCGCAATAAAAACGGAGCCTACTAGCCCGGCTTATGTTGATAGCTTGGGCTGGCTAAACTACAAGAAAGGAAAGTTACAGGAAGCAAAATATCTTCTAGAGTGGGCCTACCGCCGCAAAATTGATCCTGAAATAGCAACGCACTTGGGAGAGGTCTTATGGCAAAATGGCCAGAAACAACGAGCGAGGTATTTGTGGCTATTAAACAGTGAATTAAATCCAGATTCAAGAGTTCTAAATGAGACCATCAAGAGACATGGCATAGATAGAAGTTTTCTTACAAAAGATTCTTACTTCTTCAGAACTGACTTTTTAGAATAACTTCGTCAGCGTGTTTGTGAGCTTATTTGAAAGTCCCCTCTTTAATTTTTTTAAGAATATTGAACTATATTGAGGTATATTAGTTACTTAATCTTAGTAATGTTTAATTTATCTTTCTTATCTACAAATTTCCGCAAACAACTGAGCGACTCATTACTCAGATAATGTTCCAACCCTTCGGCATCTTTTTCGGCATTATCTCTACTTACGCCTAAACATAACAAGAAATTAACTACTAGTTCGTGGCGAGAGGTGCATTTTTTAGCGAGCTCCTCTCCTTCTTCGGTTAAGAAGACCGACCTGTAAGGAGCCGAGTGGGCTAAACCATCTTTCTTGAGTCGGGTTATTGCACCATTAACTGCTGCTGAAGATACCCCAAACAATTCAGCCAAATCAGAGATTCGTGCTTCGCCCCTTTCTTGAATTAGATGAGCAATCATTTCAACATAATCCTCTTGCAACTCATTTTTTTGAGCTTCCCGTTTGTTATCAAATATTGCTGATCTTGAGAGTGTTGTCATATCTATTACTGTATAAAAATAGTATTTGTTTTATACTTACTATTATAAGCGATAATATAGCTCCAAATGAAACTATTGTTCCTCCTACGTTTAAACTGAATTCTTCCCCTAGGTAATAGGCAGGAACATACACCGCAATGCTGTAGCCAGCTATACAAATAAACAGGGCAAAAACCATGCCAAGTAAATTCCTTGAGAAAAGATTGTTAGAGAAGAAAGACGCCAGTAATGGAGGGATGATGAACATCCCAAGAATCATTATGAGGCCGATGATTTTGAAGGCGGCAACTACGGTCATGGTCACAAATACAGATATACCATAATACAAAAAAGATGAATATTTGACATGGCAGCGGGCATAGTTATAATTAAAAGATACTAATAGTATCTCCTTATAGAAAACCATAAATAAGATCATGCTAATACATAATATGCCGATTAATATGGGAATATCTGCTGGCATATTGGCAAGTGCTATACTTAGATCAAATGTATCTCCGGCACGCAACCCCAGCCAATATATGGACTCCAAGCTACCGAATAGGATGTGGTTGACATCAAAATGCACTTTAGAGTCGACAAATAGCTCTAAGAGTAAAATCCCTAAAGCAAACCATGCACTAAACACCATGCCTAATACCGCTGAACGGTCATGCCTACGGCTGAGCACTTCAACTAGCCATATACCAGACAAGGAGGCGCCCAGTGCACCCCAAAAAATATTAAAGAAGTTTATCTCGCCGCTCATCATGAAGGCAACAACCATCCCCGGCAATACCATGTGTGAAACAGCATCCACTGTCATACTTTGATTACGCACCAATAGCAAATTTCCACCTACATTGCAACAAAGAGCGCTGAGTAAGGCACTGATCAATGGACCAAAGTCAACCTGCCAAAAATCACTAAATGTCATTAGTTATCCTGACGGGTCTCATGTCTTGCCCATAGATTCCCATATCTATCGTGTAATGTCCTCCAAATTAATGCCGTAAAGTAAAACAGCATTCCAAAAAGGATTATGGCTGACCCTGAAGGCACGTCATCCAACCCAGCACTAATGGATACCCCTATGTGAGCAGATATCGCACCTATGAGTGCAGAAGTCAATATAAATGCACTCCAATTCTTAACTAACAAGGAGGCGGTCAATGCTGGAATGGTGATAATTCCCATGATCAAAATTAAGCCCATGGATCTAATACCTACTGCTATGGTAATACACGCCAGAATAGTCAATAGCAAATCCAGGAGATTAATATTGTAGCCCAGAGCAGCCGCATACTTCTGATCAAAACAGAGCAACTTCCATTCCTTGTATAAAGCAAAATATGCAACAAATACTACCAAGGCACCAGAAGATATTAGCGTTGTCTCTGCCAAGTTAATAGTGGCACTCTGCCCCAGTAGAAAATACTCCAACCCTGCTTTGGTGCCGCTGGGGATGGTTTGGATATAGCTCAATAAAACCACGCCTCCGCCATAAAATCCACTCAAGGTAAGAGATAATGCCGCATCTTGACGCATCCAGCGTTCTAATAGACGCATTACTCCAAGAGCTAATACAACTGTAAACAAAGCCCCCCCTAAGATGACCCATTCTTCCCTAGCACCGTCCATGAAAAATAATGATATCAAGAAACCTATGCCGACCCCCGGCAAAGTTGCATGGCTTAATGTGTCAGTTAATAGTGCTTTGCGTCTATGGAGTAATAGCCCTCCTATGATACCAGAAATTAAACCCTGAAATATTAATGCAAGACAAACAATGGAGGCATTATATGAATATGAAAAAGTTAATGAATACCATATATCCAATAAATTCACTGAAGGTTGCATGATGTATTATGCCGCAGATGCGACTTTAGTTACCTTATTGCGCTTTTTAAATTGGGGAACGGCTATGCCCGCACCATAAGCACTTTCTAAATTCTTTTTGCTTAATACTTTTGTTAGGTCTCCCTGTGCAATTAAGTGATGATTTATCAAGATACCATGATCAAAATAATCTGCAGCATCATATAAATTATGATGAACACATACTATACTCTTGCCTTTACTAATCAAGTCATCAAATAGTTTGTATATCACTTCTGAGGTTTTCAAATCCACCCCAGCTAATGGCTCATCAAATAGAAATAATTCTGCTTCTTCATTCACTATTGAACGAGCTAAAAACACTCTTTGTTGCTGCCCCACTGATAGCTGGCTGATCGGTCTATCTGCCAGATCTTCTATGCCAAGCTTGGCTAGAGCATCGTAAGCCATTTTTTTGTGCTGTTTATTCAATGGACGAAACCAACCAACCTTGGCATAAAGTCCCATTTCTGCTACTCCATGACAGGTAACTGGAAAGTCCCAATCAACTTCTTGACGTTGCTCTGTATAAGAGAAACTGGAATAATTCTTTATGAGAGACCCTTTATAAGAAGTCACACCTGTAAGTGCCTTTAGTAGTGTGCTTTTACCGGCTCCGTTAGGACCGAGCATTGCTATCTTTGAATTCTTTGGGAGTTTGACTGATAAAGGTCCTAGTGCCTTATGCAAGCCATAATCCACTGACAAATTTTTGCATTCTAGTAAGTATTTCATTATCGTGGTTTAAGTATATAAAAATACACGCCCCATTAAGTCGCGCGAGGTTGTTAGGTTTTGTGTCGGAGAATATTACTTAAGATAAAGGGGCGAGTCCATTTCCTTATAGGAAATTCTATGCCTCTTTAGCAGCAAATGGATGATCTTCAACATTCCAAGCATTTAGTATGGTTCTCATATTATGCTTAAACATACCAATGTATGTTCCCTCTTTAGCCCCACTTGCTCCCATGGCATCTGAGTAGAGAGTGCCACCTATATCAATCTTGTAGCCCTGATTAGCAGCCCCTTCAATAACAGCATTCATATCCCGAGGATTGACAGAGCTTTCAACAAATACCACTTCGATCTTATTCTCTACTAAGAAGTCAACTAGTCGGCTAATGCGTCTGATACTGATTTGTCTATCTGTGGATATACCTTGAATAGCTAATACCTTAATACCATATTTTTTCCCGAAATAGCCAAAAGCATCGTGAGAGGTAACCAAAACCTTTGATTCTGCAGGAATAGCTTGGAATGCTTTTTGCGCATCTGAATCTAGATCATGAATCTTTTTTGTATAATCTTTTAGGCCGGCTATAATAGTTTTCTTACACTCTGGATAACTCTTGACGACTTGGTGGCTGGCTATGGTTATTACATTCAGCCATAAAAGAGGATCCATCCACAAATGTGGGTCAAAGACAAGCGGAGACACTTCAAGCAATCTTTTTGCCGGTATCATATCTCCTACACTATGAACATCTTTAAATAGAGACATATCATCCAGTATTGGCTGCATTTGAAGTTCTAAATGTAGCCCAAGATTCATTACTAGATTTGCTTTGTGCATCTGAAGGACATCCGCACGACTTAGGCGGTATAAATGAGGGTCTGTTCCACTGCCCAACAGATTTTTGACTTGGGTGCAGCCTCCTGTAATCGCTGCGAGGGGTTCACCTAATTGGGCAATGGAAGAGACGACTTTCTTATTATCACTCACGTATGAATTATATGCAACACCCGCGCCACCAACCAAGTCAGATTGGTGTCCTAAATCATGGTAGTCTCCATCTCCAGCGTAAGCAGAAGAAACTATCAATAGGATTAACACGGCTAACAAGTGAAATACCACCTTCACTTGACGACTAGAGTAATAGAGGAAAGTATTAATAACCAAGGTAATACTCATAGACAGTGCAATAATAGGACTTATTGCCCTAATGCTTGCTCTCTTGACTAGCGAACTGCTTGTATTACTTTTATATTTCATCTTTCTTTATCTAAGCGTAAATTTTTAACTTACCTTATACTTATTTATACCGCATTAAAACTTTTTTGTCAAGTTAAATTATAATAAATTAGTGTTTTTGTAAAAAAAACTTGCTAAATATCTAATATTTGACGCATTTTCCCATATTCCCCTACGTTTCTCCGCGTTTATAAGTGTTTCCAAGCATACCTATATAATTTTGGATAATTTTGGATAATTTTAGATAGTTACCAGGGAATTCCATAAATTCATCCGCTTCATATAATAATCCTGCTGACTAAAGGAATACCTGCTTGGCAAGCACGCCCTATAGCAAGCATTTAGTATATAATACCTATAGCCATACAAGTTTATTAATAACATGCCGAGGTGGCGGAATCGGTAGACGCGCTGGTCTCAAAAATCAGTTCCTTCTGGGAGTGCGAGTTCAAGTCTCGCCCTCGGTATTCACATTATTATGTGTTGAAATAATAAATACTCTATATTAAGACATTATGATCATTTCACATAAGTATGAATTCATATTCATCAAGATACGTAAAACAGCTAGTAGTAGTATAGAAGCATCATTGTCCCCCCATTGTGGCGAAGATGACATAATCACTCCCATGCCAAGCTCGCCTGAACATAGCCATGCCCGCAACTGGGAGGGTAGTATCAGTAGTTGGCAGTTATGGCGACGTATACCAGAAATGATCTTTTGGCGCGCCTCCACCATCCAGAATTACAAGGGGATGTCTCAAAGACGCCAAATTCTCCACGGCAACTTATATAACCACATGCGGGCAGTTGATATTAAAGAATGCATCCCAGCTATAAAATGGAATAGTTATTTCAAATTTTGCTGTGAACGCAACCCATGGGACAAATTGCTGTCGCGTTATTCTTGGCAATATAAAGACCAGGACCCCAAGCTACCCAATGAAGTTTCATCTGACCTCTTCACCTCATATCTCCAGCAGCAGCTAAGAGCATCTCCTTCTCTAAGCGACTATCCTTTTTATACTGATAGATCAGGTAAATTGTTGGTGGACAAAATAATTCGCTTTGAGGACTTGACAAATGATTTCGCCGCAGTTAGCAAGAAAATTGGTATCCCAGCTAAATTGGATTTACAACTTAAGCAAGGACCTAAGGCGGCAGGACTCTCATGTAGAGGTTTCTACAGAAACGTCTATACATCTGAGCAGAAAGAACTAGTGGCATCAGCATGTGCCAAAGAAATAGAATTGCTCGGTTATGAGTTCTAACTATTATTCATACAGATGAGTTCTGAACCTCAACCGCTAAAAAAATTTGGTCAACACTTCTTAAGTAACCCTTATAGATTACAACTTATGCTGGATGAAATATCCCCAACCGCTAATGAAAGTTTTGTCGAGATTGGACCTGGCACTGGTGCATTGACCTTCCCGCTCAGCAAACTCTGCAAGTTAATTATTTCATTGGAGGTGGATGACAGAATGTTACGTTTTCTAAAAGGCAATATACAGGCCAGCATAAAAGGCGATATTCAA
>VSKW01024517.1_pt1 | contig 16435 bp, 17 predicted proteins | sample 4798611 | NCBI WGS metagenome assembly VSKW01 (sample SAMN12179536, study PRJNA552185) | sponge metagenome | biome: deep-sea hydrothermal plumes; feature: spots directly above weak diffusing fluid; material: sea water; isolation source: sponge from the Crane site of a hydrothermal vent ...
GAGAACAAGCAAAACAATTAGGAATGGAGGCTATGATTCCAAAACGTTCTAACACTAAAAAACCTGCTATTCATTTTAAAAAAAATATTTATAAATCAAGGCATCTTGTTGAAAATTTATTTTCTAGATTAAAACATTTTAGAAGTATTTCAACTCGTTTTGATAAGCCAGCTAGGAATTTTAAAGCGATGATTTATATTGCGTGTGCTATTATTTGGGTGAATTCAGAATGAGGATACGCCCTAGTTTAACAAATGTTTATTATTCTGCCTCTCAATACGCTTTATTTAGCTCTATTATGCTGATCATTCCTAAATTTATTTCTGGATTCTCAGGTTTATTTGTTGATCATTTTGGATATGTGCTGTTTTTTATTGCTTCAGGTCTCATTGGTTTTCCTGTATTATGGTTAATTTATATAGTGGACAAACAAATAAAAAACAATAAAACACAATCAAATATTGACTCTGTGTTTCCTCAAAAAAACCAATCGACATGACGATCTTAATATGTATTATTGGTATTCATCCCTGATAATACACACACAAAATTCACATCAAACGGTCTGATAACAATGCAAGAAAATTTTCAATCTATTACAATCCAGCAAGCAAAAGAATGGCTTGACAATCAATCAGCTGTCGCCATTGATGTTCGCACACCGGAAGAATATCAACACAGCCATATTCCATTAGCTATTTTGTTGCCAGTCGATACACTGATGCTATCTCAATTACCTAAAACCAAGAAAAAAATAATAATATATTGTCAACATGGCATTCGCAGCCAAATGGCTTGCAGTAAATTATTACAAGAAGATCATGCTGTAATTTTGTATAATGTAACCGGTGGGTTTAGTGATTGGTTAAAAGCAGGTTTCGCGATACAGTCTTAAATTATCTTTTTATTATTTCAGGAAGAACGCTTTAATGATAGCCTATTTTATCATCATGCTTCAACTTCAATGCAAGACTAGATCGTCTCCTCATGTTGAATTCACCCAAATAATAGCATACACAATATCAATCATCACTTTAACAGGTCTAAAAAGTGTTAACCTATCGAACACCTAACGACGTTATGCAAGGCATAGACAAACCTTTAGGTCTTGCATTTCATGGTTAAATGGAGCCTCATAAAAAATATCAATTCATTGAGTCGTAATATCACATAGACTCTGCAATTGCTTATGGAATCTCTATGATTTGAAATATGCTCACTTGCCAAACACGTTTATCTTCATATTCATCAGGCAACACAGCTCACTAGCATGCTTTTTTTTGAATGCAACTGCATTATTTTTATCAATATTTAAATAGTGAATACAGAGATAAGTCAGATCATAAAATGTCTTTATTTCGAATTGTATCTTCATTAGAACGCATCACGATATGACTATAAAACAGATCATAATACCTGCAAACTTCACAGTGAATTCTGAAAAAAAAATCTGTCTTTACAAGACTCATGTTATGATAAATAAGAAAATTATTCTGTTCATATACAGTCCTGTTATTGTGAGCCTACGCTATGGATACAGATAAAATCGCAAGTCGTCGTAAAATTATCTTTCTAGCACTCGATGCAATGAAACATGAAAATGAAAAAATTTCCGCACAAACGCTTGCAGCAAAAGTAGGCATGGGCAAACAAACAGTACTACCTGTCTATCGAGAATGGTTAGAAGCAGGCATTTTAACTGATGCTGAGCAAGTCATACTCTCTGATGAATTACTCTATGCATTAAAACGAGAACTAGCAAAAGAAAAATTTAAATTAAGTGAAACAGCTTTTCATTTAAGCAATGAATTAACTGAAAAAAATGAAATCATTGATACGCTTAAAATAGAACAAAATAACACCAATGAATCCTATGAAAAAAAAATAAAACACAATGCCTTAACATTAGACAATATTCAAAAGCAAAATGAAAAACTACAAGATCAATTGAAAAATGCTGAGCAATCTATTGATAGATTATCACAAGAAAAAGCGCTTCATTTAGTAAAAATCACACATTTAATGGAACAAATAGCACAATTAAAAATAACGCATGAGCAAGCTATTACTGCTCAAGCCGCTCAACTGGATGAATCACATCAAAAAATGATCAATCATTGGATGAAAACATTAGATGAAGAGCGACAAAATCATCAAACATCCAAAGCATGTCTAGCTAAAATTGAAAAGGCAGAAACAATCTTACAAAAAAAAATATTAACATTAAATTATGATCAAACACATCATATTGAAAAAATAAAACAATTAACCTCTAAATTAGACACAATTGAAAAGAAAAATACAGCGCAACAAAGCCAGATTAATCAACTCCATCAACTCCATCAACTCTTCAATGAACCTAAGAGTTTAATAACCTATAGCCAGCAATTATTAAAACGTATCGCACACTATGAAATACTACAACCTCTGCATGAAGAATGTAAAAATGAACTCAATCAATTACATAAAAAAGTTAAAACTTTAGAAGGACAAGAAAAAGAAATTATTAAACTGCGTGCTTACATTGACGGATTACAGCAAATAAAAACAATCAAAGCGTCATCTAATGAGTACTGAAAAAATAGTCTGTACAAGAAAAATATAACTCTCATTTGATTTTTGATATCAGCACTGTATAATTTTCTGAATATAGTGAAAAATGCAAACAAAATGCTTGTTCTCATCACGCATGATCACTGCAATGCAACAGGAGAGCTCATTGAAAAACGACAACCAATCTTTTCTGAAAACCATTGCAACCATTTGCATTAAAAAAAAATGGAAACTCGTGACAGTAGAGTCTTGTACTGGTGGTGGTATTGGACAAACGATAACACAATGCCCTGGAAGCTCTCAATGGTATGAAGGAGGCTGGATTGCATACGCTAACCAATTCAAAATAAAACAACTCCACTTAAACGCATCACTATTAAAAAAATATGGCGCAGTAAGCCAACCAGTTGTAGAACAGTTAGCACGATCAGCATTACAATTAAACCAAGCTCAAATAGCACTGAGTATTACAGGTGTTGCAGGGCCAGGCCATGGAAACCTGAACCATCCTATTGGCACAATTTGGATGGCTTGGATGATTCATCATAAAATTTGGTCTTCTCAATTTGATTTTTTAGGTGACAGAGAAACGATTCGCAACACAAGCATTAAAACTGCATTACAATACTTAGCGCTTTATATACAGCGCATTGATTCAAATTTCATTTCATAACAGGTGATGTAAAATGGCAACACAAGATAATAAAAAACAAGCTTTAGAAGCTGCTTTAGAACAAATTGAGCGCCAATTTGGCAAAGGCTCTGTCATGAAAATGGGAGGCTATAAACGCGAACCTATTCCAGCTATTTCAACAGGTTCACTTCAACTGGATATTGCATTAGGCATTGGAGGCTTACCCAAAGGACGTATTGTTGAAATTTTTGGCCCTGAATCTTCAGGAAAAACAACTTTAACGCTCAGTGTTATTGCTGAAGCACAGAAAAAAGGATTAGCCTGTGCTTTTATTGATGCAGAGCACGCCTTAGATATTGATTATGCACAAAAATTAGGGATTCAAATTGATGATTTATATTTATCTCAACCTGATACAGGTGAACAAGCTTTAGAAATTACAGATATGTTAGTTCGATCTAAAGCAATTGATGTCATTATTGTAGATTCAGTTGCAGCGTTAGTGCCGAAAGCAGAAATTGATGGCGATATGGGCGATAGTCATGTTGGCTTACAAGCCAGACTCATGAGTCAAGCCATGCGTAAAATTACAGGTTCCATTAAACAGGCAAATTGTTTAGTCATTTTTATTAATCAAATTAGAATGAAAATTGGTGTCATGTTTGGCAATCCAGAAACGACGACCGGTGGTAATGCTTTAAAATTTTACGCATCTGTTCGACTGGATATTCGACGCATTGGTGCCGTTAAACAAGACGAACAAATAATAGGCAATGAAACACGCGTCAAAGTCATTAAAAATAAAATAGCGCCTCCATTTAAGCAAGCAGAATTTCAAATTTTATATGGTCAAGGTATTAATATAACTGGAGAAATTATTGATTTAGCCGTGCAAGATAAATTAATTGAAAAATCGGGAGCATGGTATTCCTATGAAGGGAAAAAAATTGGACAAGGTAAAGCGAATGCGGCCATCTATTTAGAAGAGAATCCTGATACTTTAAATAAAATATACAAAATCATTCGTCAGAATCGTTTGCCTGATTACCCAACTGATTCAATTTACACTAAGAAAAAAACAATTGAAATAAAAAATACAGTGAAAATTAAAAAAACAACCATTGATTCTCTGGATCAGTAACAAAATATGCAGTCTGATTTACAACAGTATCGTCAAATTTACCAAAAAGCAATATCACGTCTCATGAAACAAGAGTACTCACGATATCGTTTACACAGTAAATTATCACATGTAGGTCCTGCTGAAATCATTCATGATATTTTAAATGCATTAGAAAAAAAAGGATTTTTATCTGATGCAAGATGCGCTATTGTCTTATTCAATCGATATGCTGAACGCGGTTATGGTCCACTCTTTATTCAAGCCAAAATGATCAATGAACAGATTGCCAATAGCATTATTGATCACACATTTGAACAATTACCTCAATCCTGGGATGATATAGCATCCCGTCAACGTATCAAACAGTATGGCTCTCAGTTACCAGAAACATCTCAAGCTATTTTCAAACAACAAAACTATTTATTGCGAAGAGGATTTACACAACAATCGGCACAATACGCATTAACACTTCTCTAAAAAACAAAAAAACACACATCTCTCTTCAATTCATAATCACTCAGATATGACTCGGATCTACATCCTTGCTATACTAGCCACATCGTTGATATTTCATTTCTCATCTGACACACTAAAAAGACACCATAACACATGAAATCATATATCAAGCTGTTCGATTACACTCATCATGATTGATACCATTTTTTTTGATTTAGATGGCACTTTAATTGATTTATATTTTGAAGATCAATTTTGGATGAAAAAATTACCGCAATATTATGCTCAAAAAAATAATATCTCTTTCAATGCAGCACAAGCATTTATTCAAGTCAAAATGACAAGGTTGGCAGGATCACTCAATTGGTATTGTATCGATTATTGGAATCACTATCTAAATTGTAATATTTTAGAGGCAGCAACCGATTTACTCTCTTTATTAGTTTTTCGACCGCAGGCAAAAAACCTACTGCTATACTTAAAGAAAATGAAATATCAAACAGCTATTATTACCAATGCACATCCAAATAATTTCAACTTAAAAGATCATTATTTACATTTAACCCCTTATGTTGACTGGGTAGTTTCTTCTCATCAATTAGGTTTTCCAAAAGAACAGCCTGTATTTTGGAAACAGTTAAACGCATTATATCCTTTTAATTCAAATACAACTTTATTTATAGACGACACGCTAACCGTACTTAGATCAGCAAAACAACATGGGATACAACATTTACGCTGGATTCCCAATCCAAGCAGTCAACGCGCAATGCAAAAAAACACAGAATTCATACCATTATCAACTTTTAACTCACTGTTACAAGAATTGAAGATGGCACAATAATGCTTCTTGCTTATCTAATGTTTCTATCATGGATGCATTTTTATTTTTAAGGTCATGCTATGCAACATCAAATCATTCGTTTAGATAAATGGTTATGGGCGGCCAGATTATATAAAACCAGGCAACTCGCTAAGCAAGCTATTGAGAGCGGTAAAGTTCGCATGCAGGGAGAAAAAGTAAAACCAAGTCGATTGCCGAAAATCGGGGACTATCTAACGATTACGCAAGGCTATGAAAAAAAAACAATTCAGGTTGATCAACTCAGCGATCATCGTCGTAGCGCACCTGAAGCTGCTATGTTATACCATGAAACTGAAGCTAGTTTAAAAAATAGAGAAGACAGAAAAGCACAGCATCAATTAGCAGGCTTATGTGTCACTTCGCCTAAAACAAAACCGAATAAAAAAGACAGGCGTGATCATAAGGCATTTAAATCAAAATATCAACCTTAATCGCACGTCTGTGTGTAAAAAAAAATGCGCACTCATACCACATAATGATATGATACGCATTACGAGGTTCTCTGATATAGATAACCATTACGAATATAGACATATTTATGATGCCATTGACATGAAAAGTACGACGATTCGGAATCTTTTTATTACATTTTTTAAAGATAGAGCGCATCAGGAAATACCTGGCAGCACTTTAATCCCAAAGCAAGATCCTTCTCTCTTATTTACAAATGCTGGTATGAATCAGTTTAAAAAAATTTTACTGGGAGTAGAAACTTCACCTTATCCTTGTGTTGTCACAGCACAAAGATGCCTTCGAGCCGGCGGAAAACATAATGATCTGGATAATGTCGGTTATACTGCCAGACATCATACTTTTTTTGAAATGCTCGGTAATTTTAGTTTTGGGCAGTACTTTAAAAAAGAAGCCATTGAGTATGCTTGGGAATTTTTGACAAACGTATTAAAAATACCGACTTCTAAGCTCTGGGTCACGATTTATCATCAAGATACTGAAGCTGAAAAAATTTGGCTCAATGATTTACAGATTGACCCTGCTCGCTTTTCAAAATTAGGAGAAGACGATAACTTTTGGAGTATGGGAGAAACAGGTCCTTGCGGTCCTTGTAGTGAAATTTTTTATGATCATGGAGTAGACGTTCCAGGTGACCCTCCTGGCGGAGAAAATGCAGATCAAGATCGTTATATTGAAATTTGGAATATGGTGTTTATGCAATATAATCGCACAGATCAAGGTGAATTGGTCCTGTTAAAACATCCTGCCATTGACACCGGCATGGGACTTGAAAGAATCACAGCTGTCATGCAAAATATGACCAATAATTATGATACAGATTGCTTTCAACCTATTATTCAAAAAGCCGGTCAACTCTTAAATGAATCCAATCATCAAAATGCATCTTTACGTGTTATTGCTGATCATATTCGAGCAGCTTCTTTTTTAGTAGCAGATGGAATACAACCAACCAATGAAGGACGAGGATATATTTTACGTCGATTAATTCGTCGTGCCTGTAGACATGGTTATCAACTCGGCCAAACTAATCCATTCTTTTATCAATTACTCGATACACTCATTGAAACACTTGGATCAGTTGCAGAGCCGATTATAAAAAACAAAAGGCATATTTCAACGGTATTACAACAAGAAGAAAAACAGTTTCAGCTGACGTTAGATCGAGGCATGAAACGTCTTGAAGCTGATTTATACAAATTGACAGGCCAAATCATCAGTGGATATACTATTTTTACATTATATGACACTTATGGATTTCCTGTGGATTTAATTCAGGATATTGCAAGAGAACGCGGGTTGTCTCTTAATATCGCTGAATATCAACGTTTAATGACAGAACAACGAGAAAAAGCAAGATCAGCACATCAATTTACTGTTAATTACAATCAAGCTATCATTACCGAGCCTTCTACACATTTTATTGGTTATACAAAAAATCACTCTAAAAGTACTGTCTTAAATTTAAGTGTACACAATAAACCAATAGATCAAGTAGATACAACAATCACAGAACCGATTCTATTGATTGTCGATAAAACACCTTTTTATGCTGAATCAGGTGGTCAAATAGGTGATATTGGACTGGGTCATACAGAGACAATGCAATTTACAGTACTCGATACACAAAAAACAGACCAACATATTATTCATATTATTCAAATACAATATGGAGTATTAACAATCGGTGATTCGATTACATTATCCATTAATCAACAGCATCGCCATCAAATAGCTGTGAATCATTCTTCTACTCATTTACTACATGCGACTTTACGAAAAGTGCTCGGAGATCATGTTGTACAAAAAGGTTCTTTAGTCACTTCGACAGAATTAAGATTTGATTTTTCTCATCCCAAAGCAATATTACCTCAAGAATGGATAGAGATTGAACGTCTTGTTAATGAACAGATTCAATCTAATACACCTGTAATCACACAAGAAATACCTTTTGATCAAGCTATCAAACAAGGCGCTATCGCCTTATTTGATGAAAAATATACAAGTCATGTTCGTGTTTTAAGTATGGGAGAAAAAGACTATTCTATTGAGCTATGTGGCGGAACTCATGTAACAAATACAGGTGAAATTGGCTTATTGATATTACAAAGTGAATCAAGTATTGCTTCAGGCATTAGAAGAATAACAGCTTTAACAGGGCAAGCAGCATTAAATAAAATACAAACAGATAGAAATCAATATCTTAATATTGCATCAGCACTCAAAAGCAATACAGATAATGTGATAGATAAAGTCATGAAATTAATAGAAAACACACACTTATCTGAAAAGAAAATAAACAAACTACAGCAACAATTAATACAGCATACTTGTGAATCTTTGATCAAAAAAGCAGAAAAAATAAAACACATCCATTTAATATATACTGTTTTAGAAGACACAGCACCTGACTTATTACGCCATTTAATTGATCAATTAAAACAAAAATCACCCAATGCTATCATTTGTTTAGCCAGTAAAACGACTGAACGAACCTTGCTAGCTGTCGGTATATCCAAACAATTAACACAACAATTCAATGCGGATGTTTTATTAAAAAATATTGCATCATTACTAGACGGGAAAGGAGGAGGTCGAGCTGATTTTTCGCAAGGTAGCGCACCTGCTTGTGATACACAAAAACTGTATCAAATACTCTCCACTGTCAAAGCATGGGTAACACAACACTTCAATTGATCAGGAAATAAACATGCTATTAGTTCAAAAATTTGGCGGCACATCTTTAGGCAATTTAGAACGTATCGATAACATTGCTAAAAAAATTAAAAAAAACGTACAAGAAGATGGTCATCAAATTATTGTTGTTGTCTCAGCCATGGCAAACAAAACAGATCAGTTACATGATTTATGTCTATCAATTGATCAAACTCCAAATATCATGGAATATGATGCAATTTTAGCAACAGGTGAACAAATTACAGCTAGCTTGTTAGCAATTGCATTAAATAAAATAAACTGTCATGCTCGATCAGCAAATGCTTTTCAAATTGGCATTGAAACGAATAATGCTTATGGGAAAGCACGGATTCGTTCTATTAAAACCAATCAGTTATTAGAATGGTTAAAAACACAAGTTGTCATTGTGACAGGCTTTCAAGGTGTTTCTTTAGAAAACAAAATAACGACGCTAGGGCGTGGTGGATCTGATACCTCAGCTGTTGCTTTAGCTGCAGCTATTCAAGCGCATGAGTGTCAAATTTACACTGATGTGGACGGTGTTTATACAACTGATCCAAATATCGTGACTGATGCTCAAAAAATTACGCGCATTACATTTGAAGAAATGCTAGAAATGTCCAGTCAAGGTTCGAAGGTTTTACAAACAAGATCGGTTGAATTTGCTACAAAATATGGTGTACAAATTCGAGTTTCTCATGCTGTTCATAGAGGGATAGGTACATTGATTACTTTTGATGAAGGTTCTGGATTAGAAAATCCTGTAGTATCCGCTATTTCATTTAGCCGTCATGAAGCTAGGATTACCGTTCGAAAAATTCATGATAAGCCGGGTATTGCTGCTAAAATCCTACAAATATTAGCAAAAAAGGCGATAGAAGTCGACATGATTGTTCAAAGTGTGTCGCAACAAGATTTTACAGATTTAACGTTTACAGTGCCAGAAAATAGCTATAATCAAACGATTACTTTATTAAACACGATGCAAACTCAGTTAAAAACAGCTGCTATTGAAGGGGATCATAAAATTGCAAAAATTTCTATTATTGGTATTGGCATGCGATCTCATGCAGGAGTAGCTGCAACAATGTTTGAAGCTTTAGCCTTAAAAAACATTAATATTCAAGCAATTACAACTTCTGAAATTAAAGTTTCTGTTCTCATTGAAGATAAATATTTAGAATTAGCTATTCGTTTATTACATGCTGCTTTTAAATTAGAAAATTCTCAAAATAATATACAATAAAAATAACTGACTCTTCATCTAAAGAATTAATACTAGAAGGCCTTTCAAATTACAATTATTTTTAATATAATGCGCTTTAATCGATCAATTTAGCCTCTCATCTATTACTAGTATGATTCCAAATAAAAACGTAACATATGATATAGCTGAACTTATTGACATGTTAGATATACTTACTTTATATCAATTAATGTGAATATTATGAAATTAATATCAATTAATGTGAATATTATGAGATTTTCAGTGTCTTACTAAACAAGGAGTGAGTATTTTCATAAAAATTCAACTATAAAGTAATTAGATGAAATAACATTCTATAAAAATATAAATGATTGAAATTTAAAGTAAAACACGGGGCCATCTATGATTTTAAAATGGCTTTTATTTTCTGGAATGATTTAAGACAAGGAGAATAGTAATGCTAATATTAACACGTCGAATTGGTGAAATGTTAATGATTGGTGATGATATTGTGATAACTGTACTAGGCGTTAAAGGCAATCAAGTAAGAATTGGCATTGATGCTCCTAGAGATACACCTGTTCATCGCGAAGAAATTTATCGTCGCATCAAAAATGAAAAAAGTGATATAGGCTGGGAAAAAATAAAACAAGATAAGCAAGAAACTCATGTCAATCATAAGAATACCAGTTCAATAGATCAATATAAAAGAGAATGGGAGTAAACTAGCTCTATCCAGTAGTGATTAGGACAAAATTAATGTAGATTAAACGAGGCATAACAACCTCCCATCACTACTCAAATAAAGCCTGTGTATTCATATATTTAGAATTCATAAATGAGTCAATAATCTATTTATAAAGGTTTATTTTGAAAAAAATATTTCATAAATAATTGATTTTTATAAATTTTACTGTTTTTTCATTAAGATAGCAAATACATATTATCAGTCATATAAAAAGAGTGATATAGCCTGGGTTAAAATCCATTATTTTTTATGATACTTTATTTTTGACTCGACAACATCATTATGAAATTTAACGCCAAAGTTCAATATATTGATCAATCGTTTCATGAGTAATCTGAATATTTGCTAATTTCAACCGCCCTGAAATTTGATTAGGACTGCATTTTTTGATCAAAATATCAATATTGTTGATCATCATATTGTCTCCCTTTAGGATTATATAGAATCTTTCTTGAAATCGTAGAAGGAGATCTTTTCAATGCGATTCTATTGTCTTATTGCCAAGGTTTCAGAATAATGCTTTGATAATAAGATATCAATTTAAGATCTTTCTTCTGAAGTCAAGTGTTGATAAGCCATATCATTCTCCTTCTTTTTTGATAAAAAGAAGTGATACGAATTATTAGCATTTGACTGCTTTTTTTTGGCTATAGAAAATGCCTTACTGTTGCACTTCACACTTGAGAAGGCAAAATAAATTTGTTTGTCGTGTCTTTTTCTTTCATTTTTTCCCCAGGTTTTATATCAGAAACAATCAATAACTGAGAAATATGATACCAAAAATTAACATATATCATATTGAATTGTGTAATATTTATTAATTTTTCAGAGTCGACTATATACCATGCTGAACTCAATGAATGGATTGAATGATCACTCAGTCATCCTCCTAAAATAAAAATATCAATTTTTTTATTTTGAAGGATACATTTCAACATTGTGATACGAGTATACAATCAGTCTAGTTAAGTTAAAAAATTCATTATATATCAACCATATTTTTAATTAATATACGCATAATTCAATTGCGGTTTCAGTATATTGAATCTGATTACAAGCAAATGTGATGCTCATTATCTTTTTTATTATAAAAAAAGACTGCAAATTATCTCACAATTTGGTAAAATTGGCTCATCGCTTGATAACGGTGAGGTGGCCGAGTGGCTGAAGGCGCTCCCCTGCTAAGGGAGTATACGGTTTGTAGCCGTATCGAGGGTTCGAATCCCTCCCTCACCGCCACATCGAAAATTAAACGATATATTCATTCAGCGCCCGTAGCTCAGTTGGATAGAGTACCTGGCTACGAACCAGGTGGTCGGAGGTTCGAATCCTTCCGGGCGCGCCATTTTTGATGGCGTTAAAATAAAGCTTTATTGAAATACTTTGATCTTCTTCAGAGACATATTATTCAGTCATATTGATAACCGTGACAGTGATGACTCTGATATCGATATTAATCTGTAACAAAATAAATACACTCTAGGAAAAGCGTTTTTTTTGAAATAACAGCCCTCTTTCTAATATTATGAGATCAGGATACCGCTTAGGTCAATACACACATATTATTTACTTCATACATTATTTTTCAGATTTAAAATATACTCAATTATCCCAACTTGTAAAATACAGAAAAAATTGATTCTGTGACCAATAAACAGCAGCCTCTATTGGTTTACATATCGATTTTTAACTGTAAAGCTGAAAAATCAGAAATTAAATCAGTATCATAAAAGAAAATTTGAATTTACACAGAGGTATGGACAGACCCGACCCAATTCTTATCATTATTTTGTATCCATTAAACTATTCTGTTGAATATCAGCTAATTCAAGAGCATTTATCAATTGACCTAATTTTAACTGCTGATGATATTGTTGTAACTCTTGATATTTTTTCACTAAATTGTTATCAGAGATATGACTAGAGCCTCTTAATTTAGCAGACAATCGATGATAGAATGAAGTCTCTTTTTTAATTTTTTTATTCAACTGCCTCATCAATTTTCTTAAAATATTGGTTTGCTGCATTATATTTTGTTTTTTTATCATTCGTTCCAATTTTATCATATGTTTTATATAACGTACTGATTTTTTAGTAGATTGAGAATGAGTTAAAAACTTCAAAGTCAAATGAATCATTTTTTGAGTTATTGGATTTAAATTATCTTCCTTTAATGCGCGCAAAGTTGTTTGAAATAAAGGATGTATAATTTTGTGTTTTGATGATAATAAGCCGGCTTGTATAATATGAATCGATTGTTCTGTATTGATTTCATTTAGATTGACCTGTTGACGAGGCATTCGCATACTGTCATTTTGCAATATAATCTCTTCTTTCTCTAAATTTGTTAATGCTTGATGGAATTCACTATCAGTACATTTCTGTGTTTTCATGTCATGCACTAATTTTTGACGCATCATTTTAATATCTAAAAATTTTTTAATATACTGTTTTTTTTGAGTTTCTACCTGTAGATCATCTCTCTTTTTTTCTAGTTTCACATTTATTTGATCAAAGGATTTTAACAGCACTGAATTTTTAGGATCTTTTCTTAATGCTTTCTCAAGCTCATTTTGTTTTAAGCTGATGTCTATATATTCTTGATGAATTTCCTTATTAAGCGTCAATCCTAATGCAGTTTGCGTTAAGGTATCTTTTTTCTCTTGATTTTGCATCAATACTGCTTCTTTCAACACTTCATTGATTCTTTCTTCTGTCAATATATTGAGCTTTAAAGCAGGTTTTTCTGATACTGAAATCGTTAAAGGCGTCATTATTGAAGGTAATACAGATTGAGTTTCTGTATTTGACAATAATTGTGTTTTTCGTTCAAGCAAAGCAGTTGGTTTGATGGTATGGCGTAAAACAGGTGACAATCCTACCATAGAGATTGGTTTTTGTGATACAACTGAACGACCTGCGCTTGTTTTAGCTAACGATTCAGCAGCATGACTTGAAATAAAATGACTACTACTTTGATTTGTCACTTGATGTATAGGCATATGATCTCAATTTTTTAAATCAGCGAATAACAAAATAATATTGAACTATATCTCAATCAAATATATTTTATAATTATAGAATATAATGGATTAATATTATATCTTTCATGCAATATTTTATCAGTCTGAGACCTTTGCAATAAGACAACAAAGACTCCTGATATGATCTTTTTTATTAAAATAGTTTAAAAAATGACGTAATTTATGTATTTTTTGAATAAAAAAACACATAAATTATTCATTGAACTGCTTATTGCAAAGGTCTCATACTACCAATGCGATAGAATCGCTCAATATGGTCATTCGAAATAGAAGGATATTTCCTTGTGAAAGCTCAGCATTCAAAGTAATTTTTTTAGCAGTACAACAGGCTTCTAAAAAATGGAGTATTCCTATAAGAAATTGGAGTGCTGCATTGAATCGATTTGAAATTGAATTTGAAGGTCGTTGTTAACACAAATCAAGATTACACAAAATATGTGACAGACCCTAAAATGGATTTATATTAGCTTGTCAAAATGGGCATATCGAGACAGTAAAAAGCGTATTTGAATACATGCAAGCATTGTTGCAAAGAGAAAAATTCAAAGAAGTCTTACGAGACATATTACTCAAAATACTATTTTATACCCATGATAAACAGAATACCATTTTAAAAATCTGTGTAAAAGCAAATCAAACAGACATTCTCAAAGAAATACTCACTTGGCCAAAACAATTACAGTTAAACTTTGAAGAAAACATGATGGTTCAGAATTGGTTTTCTTTTATCAATGATGATAATAAAACGACATTAGAGTATGCAATGAGTAACAATTATTATGATAAAAAAATCAATCTATTACGAATATTTCAAGACAACTTAAATCAGGACATAAAGTATTTCACAATAAGTAAAAATAAACGCCCATTACCAACACAAGATGATGTAATGCCTATTCAAAAAAAGAAATGCCTTGTATGAAATAACAGTATTGTCTGATAAAATGAGTCTGTCCGCGTCAGTAGTAGTAGTGTGTAAATTCATATTTCAGCCTCCAAATATAATTGTATAGAAAAGTTTGCTTATCATGCAGAAATAGCTTATTTTTTGATCAAATTTGACGATCGAATTCAAGATCATAATTTAGGGGCTGAAATATGAATTTATACACTTACGTGGACAGATCCTTATTCAGCATTAAAAAAAAATTTCTTAAACATATTATTCTATATTCATGATAAATATGGATCTAGCTTACATCTCAGCCTTTTGAATAATCATGCTAATGTTGTACACGAGCTATTAACTTGGCCAGAACACTTAGAATTACAAAGAGGAGCCCCTCATATTAAATCTTGGTTCGAAACTCTTAATGTATTTAAAGACTCTGTATTTCATATGGCAAAAGAGTATGCTGACTCGAAGATTATGATTGCTTTATATCAATTTCAAATCACATGGATTTTATCTGATATTCCCACGTTAAGTAAATTAAATGATTATTTCAACATTCACAAGAGCATACCAATAAATTATCTCGTCAATATCTGCCAAAAAAAAACAGAGTTTATAGGCATAGAAAATGATGAGATTTTAGCGATTCAAAAAGCACTCAATAATAGATTTAGAAAAGTGTTAAATTATCGAACACCTAACGAAGTGATGCGAAGAATAGAAAAACCTTTAGGTGTTGCACTTCATGGTTGAATGGGCCTTTTAAAAACAGATTGATCAATAAAGGCCTCTTATTAAAAATTTATTGGCTAGATGACAGTATTTTAGCAGTATTTCGACTCGTTTTGATAAGCTAGCTAGACATTTTAAAGCAATGATTTAATTTCTTGTGCTATTATTTGGATGCATTCAAAATACAGACAAACCCTAGTATGATTAATACACTTTAACACTTTAGATCTTTAGATCTTTAGATCTTTAGATCTTTAGAAACAGATTACAATGGGGATATTAAATGAATATCTTTAATATACATCGAAAAACCATCCAATAACATTTGAACTGACATCATAACTAATAACATACCCATTAATCTTTCCATTGCAATTAAAACACGAGGTCCTAATTTTTCACTCATGGAATTAGAGACTAAAATAAATAGACAGTTAATAATCCAAGCTAAGACAATGGCAATAAAAGCATTGGTCGTAGAGGACAGCTGTCCTTCTAATAATACAATTGAAGCCATTATAAAGGACCTGCTACTAAAGGAATAGCTAATGGCACATAAAAGGTTCAGAATGAAGACTGTCTTGAGTAACCCCAGATTGAAAAGTATGCTGTGTTGGAAAAATCATACGAATCGCAACTAAAAATAAAATTAAACCGCCTGATACTTTGACAGAACTATCTGTCAAACCTAATAATTGTAAGATTATTTTTCCTGCAAATAAAAAAATAATCATGACAAATAAAGCAATCAATAATTCTCGAATTAAAATAGCACGCCTTCTAGGGTAAGGTATGTTTTTTAAAATATTAATAAAAATAGGTGCATTACCTAAAGGGTCCATAATAAATAGCAGCGTAAAAGCTGCAGAAAAAATTTCTTCCATTGAAGCTTACCTTAAATGATCAAACAGGCAGAATACATGAGACAGATACTCACTATTGCAGTAATTGATATACGATATTATGATGTATATTATTTTAATGTATAACTAAAATACCAATAAACACTA
>VSKW01012598.1_pt1 | contig 16258 bp, 15 predicted proteins | sample 4798611 | NCBI WGS metagenome assembly VSKW01 (sample SAMN12179536, study PRJNA552185) | sponge metagenome | biome: deep-sea hydrothermal plumes; feature: spots directly above weak diffusing fluid; material: sea water; isolation source: sponge from the Crane site of a hydrothermal vent ...
ATAAAGTTAAACTAACTCCCAGAATAAAAGAAGCTTTGTCTTTTGTCTCTGCTGTAGCAGGAGGCATGATAGGTAGTATAATTGGATCTCAAATACACCCAATAAGGCATGCCATAGATAACACAGTGAAGAATGTCTTTTTAATTCCAGGCGCAAATAGTCTTCCAACATCTCCTCCTGTGGAATCAGCTTTGCAACCTGTCTGTGGCGACTCCACTATTAAGCAAGCAACTCTGGAGCTTATTTCAGGTTGGTTCGATATATCATTTAACAACCCAAGCCAACACAACATATTGACATTAAAAAACTGTCCAATTGCTGTGAATGATTTACCTTCTATTCGGACATGTAATGCCTCAAATTATCCTGATACTCTTATTTTTCGTTTAGAAAGTAGCGATGTATTGAAGATAAGAGAAGACATTGTTCAGCGATTAACAGAGAGTTATTGCGCTTGCGGAACCCCCCCTTTACTTGCGCGCCAATTTGGCCCTGGCTATTCTTCTAGAGGTGAATTATTAACGGATTCTCACATCTATTCTGGTGTCTATAATATCAGTACTATTCAAGATGATTTGCTAAAAAACTTTGTACAATTTCATGAACAAAGTAATACACATATTATTTTTACACCTGAATCAGGTTTTAATTTAGAAAATATATTAGAGTGTGAATTGCTGGTTACATCGCTAAAATCCCCGTCATGTACCTATATTGGTGATGAGTTTCCAGAAGGCACTTATCATCATCTTGAGAAACCAAATGTATTGGCTAAATCAGTAAGAGAAGCTTGCTGCAAACAAGTTTATGAAACTGATCTAGAGCAAACTTGTTGTCGACATTTTGAAGGCAGTCCAATAAGAATGGATGATTCACGTTTAAGTTTGGATAAAATAAAGCGCGATTTAATTGAGAATAAAGGTCACTATATCCCCATTAACAACGCAGATCCTAGCATTATAAATTGTCCCAAAAATATAACAATCACGAATTTATCAGAAGGACTTGATGTCGATGATTGTGGTTATATTGCAAGCAAGAACATAACAATGGAGAAATTAACAAAAGACTTTTATCAAGCAGGATGTCGTCGAGATGATAGTTTAGCCCTCTCATTACCTGTAGCTCTCGGCGTGTTTTTTGTAGGCACAACCGTAGCATCTAAAGTCGTATATAGTGTCTGTTATAAATCAAAGCATCAAAACACATCTGCAAATACACAATTAATTAAAGGAGATTGATAGGGCTTATCAACATTTAACTGCAGAAGCAAGCTCTTAAATTGATATCTTACTATCAAAGTATGATGTTATTCATGCCATAGGACAAGCATTGAAAAGATCTCCTACAACGGTAGGCTTTCTTACAAACAATTGATAGTCAAAGAGAAAATGATGTCTTTTAAGTGCTCACCTCATCATTGAATGAGCCTGATAATAAAAAAGTGATTTTTGTAGCATATATTCAATCAGTCTATTTTTTTGAAAAAAATCAGACTGATCATGATGACATAAAATAGTTATTTTTATTAAAAATACAACTTGTATTAAAAGATTTCTTTTCATATTGCTTTAATTGTTAGATAATCAAGACAACATCATATGATGTGATAAAATCTTTTTATTTGTACACATTTTTCTCAAAAATCACCAAGTCATTACCGTCTATTGAATAAAACAGATCAGGCTATTTCATCAATGATAAAATGGATTAAGTTGTTTTTTAGTGTCACTATTCTCATTATGCTAGTTTTAGTGATTCTTCCATACGTCATACCTTTACATCACTATAAATCACAAATCACACAACTCATTCAAAATAAAACAGGTTATCGTGTTTCTTTAAATGGAGAAATCATTTGGCATATACTGCCTAAACTGCATATTATTGCAAATGATATTATAATAGAACAAGAAGAAAAGCAAAAACTAGCAACTTTAGATCAGATAACATTTTCATTAAGCTGGCTTCCGTTACTCAAAAATACTTTACACTTTACAAAAATTGAATTAAACCAAGTCACGCTTGATATTATAAAAAATAAAGCAGGCCAATTCAATGTCATGCAAACTGCATTCGATACAATAAAAAATCCTGAAATCACAACCAACTCTCAACCCACTATACACTGGAAAACGGAGCAATTAATTTGCAATACTGTCAACATTCACTATGAAAATCAACAAGAAAACAGAGTGGTTTTGATTAAAAATGCTTCAATCAATCTACATCTATTACCTCATCATAAAAAACCAATATCTACCAATTTATCCCTTCAAATCATCAATCCTGATATTAAATTAGATATGCAATTAAAAAGTATAGGCAAGTTGGATTTTGATAAAAATCACTATATATTAGATCAGATACAATTAACCTGTAAAACCTCTAATCAACAAACACCATTTGATTTAACAGGCCGACTATCCTTTATAAATAATCAATTGCTGTTTGATTTAACAGGTTCAACTCTAAATCTTAAAGATTACTGGACTCCAGTTGAAAATACCACGATAGAGAGTTCAAAATTATTACACTTATTACAACGTAATAAAACACAACCGCTTATTCCTATTCACTTCATTAAACATTTAAATACTGAAGGTTTTCTTAAACTGAACGCTTTAACAATAGATGCAACAACACTGACAAATAGTAGCATTAATTTAAAAGCATTCGAGGGGATGATAACAATTTCTAATTTAGAAACGCATCTGTATGATGGCTTTCTCAAAGCAACCGCACAAATAAATACAAAAAGCGCGACACCCCAATACTTAGCTCAAGCCTCTATTACCGATATGAACATACAAAATATCACTGAAAATATCCAGACACTACCTCAATGTACAGGCAAAGCTAATATCGATTTCAATTTACAATCACAAGGTATGACACAAACAGCTTTAACTTCTAATTTAAACGGTGTATTCAAAATACAAATAAATGATGGTTTATTTTTAAATTTCAGTATGGATCATATTGTATCTCAAGCGATTGAAAGCTTAAAAGGGCAAATATTATCTTCTTCAAAAAGTAAAATATTACCTGCTTCAAAAAATGATCATAGTCATTTCAAACAACTTAAATCTAGCTGGATTATTGAAAATGGTATTGCAAAAAATCGAGATTTTGTAGCCAATATGCATCAATTTACATTAACTGGAAATGGTCTTGTTAACTTAAAAAATAAAAAAATAGATTACTTTTTAACTGCAAAAATGATTTCAAATAATAATCAAGAGCAAACTTCTCTTATAGCAGAAGAGTATTCAGATATTATTTTACCTATTCGATGTAAAAGTACTTGGTTTGGATTTAAGCGATCATTATGTGGCTTAGATTTTAATCGTTTAAAACGTGTCGCAGTCCCATTGATCAAACAAGTTATTCATAAAAAATTGGAAGACAAGTTAGATTTGGAAGTGAAGTCAAAACTAGAAAAATCTGAAGAACCTAAAGAATCTCAAGTAGATATCTGATGTTCCATATTAATTAATCGCTTCGGTATCACCTGTTTTTCATTTTCATCACATCGGCCTAAACCAAAAAAATAATGATCATAATAAAGCCTCACAAAATGATGAGACATTGTTTGAGTTTGCTGAATACGTTGCCCTTGTCGTAATAAATCATATTCCATTTGATTAACAGCATACTTAGGGAAAAGTGATAAAGCACTATCTATCGGTCGCATACACTGCTGAGATCCTATTTTTGCATATTGCGCTAAGACTTCTATTGTATAACTCTGTGACACATCATATTGCCCAACTTGCGTTCGACGCAATGCTGTCACATGTGCACAGCTTCCTAAATACGCAGCAATATCTTCGATTAACACACGAATATAAGTGCCTTTTGAACAGGTTACTTTTAATATGAGTTCTGGAAAGGAAAAATGGAGTAATTTTAATTGGTGAATGAGAATACGACGTGGTGCTCTTGGAATACTTTGGCCTTTTCGGGCTAATAGATATAAAGGTTTTCCTTGATGTTTTAATGCAGAATACATCGGCGGGACTTGTTTAGATTCTCCTGTAAAATGCTGAACAGCTTCTACAATTTTCTCTATTTTTATGGCAGTATTCATTTGTTTTAAGATGTCACCTTCAGCATCGCCGGTTGTGGTTTGAATCCCAAATTTTGCTGTCACTTGATATGTTTTATCTGAATCTAATAAATACTGTGAAAACTTAGTTGCTTCTCCAATACACAGCGGCAAAACACCTGTTGCTAAAGGGTCCAAACTGCCAGTATGACCGGCTTTTTTAACATGAAAAAGGTGTTTAACTTGTTGCAAAACAGCATTAGATGAACAACCTTTCGGTTTATCTAATAAAATAAGGCCATGCATTATGAAGTTTTATGTTTTAATAATTCAGGTTCAACCAATAAATCTTCTGCTCGAACTTGATTAATTAAGCTTGTTAAATAACATCCTGTATCTAAGCTTTTATCATAATGAAATCGCAATTCTGGCACTCGGCGCAAGCGCAACATGCGTCCTAGTTTAGATCGAAAATAAGCGACAGCTTGATTTAATACAGGCAAAATTTCATCAGATGTAGGATGGTTTAATTGATGATCAAACGACATGCAAGTTACATAAATATCAGCATAAGCCAAGTTTGCAGACACTTTCACTGAGTTAACCGTGACTAAATTCAATCGTGGATCTTGCACTTCAAATCTTAAAATAGAGGCTAAATCTCGCTGTATTTGATCTGAAACACGTTGTGATCTAAAAGATTCTCTTGGCATACAACTGGACTCACATGCATCATGATTGATGAATAATTTACTCTAAACTACGTTCTATTTCTATCATTTTATAAACTTCAATTTTATCGCCTACTTTGACATCATTATATCCTTTGACACCAATACCACATTCAATACCATGCTTTACTTCATTCACATCATCTTTGTAACGACGCAATGATTCTAATTCGCCCGAATAAATAACAATATCTTCACGTAAAACACGAATACGTTCATTGCGATAAATAATACCTTCGATTACCATGCAACCTGCAATGGCGCCTATTTTAGGAGCATTAAAGACATCTCGAACTTCCGCAACACCGATAATATTTTCTCGCAATTCAGATTTTAATAATCCAGATAATGCTGCTTTCATATCAGAAATAATATCATAAATAACACTATAATAACGTAAATCCAGTCCTTCATTTTCTATAATACGACGCGCGATACTATCAGCTCGCACATTAAAACCAATCACAATAGCAGAGGAAGCTAAAGCTAAATGTGCATCAGTTTCAGTAATACCACCCACACCACCAGAAATCACTTGCACAATCACTTCTTTATTGCCTAATTCGCGCAATGCATGTGTAATCGCTTCCAGAGATCCTTTGACATCAGTTTTTAAAACAACTTTCAAGATTAAAACAGATACTTCTGTCATATCTTTGAACATATTTTCTAATTTAGCAGCTTGTTTAGTCGCTAATTTTACTTCACGATATTTGCCTTGCCTAAATAATGCAATCTCTCTTGCTTTTCTTTCATCTTGCACAACCAGCACAGGATCACCTGAATTAGGCACACCATCTAACCCTAGGATTTCTACAGGTGTAGACGGGCCGGCTTGATCACGAAATGCTTTATCTTCATTCATCATAGCGCGAACACGACCATACTGATGACCTACTAAAATACAGTCTCCTTTGCATAATAAACCTGATTTCACTAAAATGGAGGCAACAGGACCTCTACCTTTATCCAATCGAGATTCTAAAACAATCCCTTTTGCAGGACCTGTATTCACCGCTTTCAGTTCTAAAACTTCAGCTTGTAATAAGATGGCATCTAATAAGTCAGGAATACCTTCACCGGTTAAAGCTGAAACACCAATAAATTGAACGTCACCACCCCAGTCTTCTGCTAATACATTGCGTCGACTTAATTCATTTTTAATCCGTTCAATATCGGCATCAGGCTTGTCAATTTTGTTCACAGCAACAATTAAAGGCACGTCAGCAGCAATAGCATGCTGAATAGCTTCTTCTGTTTGCGGCATAACACCATCATCTGCAGCAACAACTAATATCACAATATCAGTCGCTTGAGCACCTCGCGCACGCATTGCCGTAAATGCCGCATGACCTGGTGTATCTAAAAAGCAGAAAACACCGTTATCGGTTTTAAGTTGATAAGCGCCTATATGCTGCGTAATACCACCAGCTTCTCCAATTTGAATACGACTACTTCTAATATAATCTAATAAAGAAGTTTTTCCATGATCAACATGCCCCATGACAGTGATAACAGGCGCACGCGATACACTTTTATCATTTGATATATCTTCAGACGAATCGTTTAAAATTTCTTCAATAGCATTGGCATTCACAACTTTTGGATTATGACCCATTTCTTCAACAACAACTAAAGCAGTTTCTTGATCAATGACTTGGTTGATAGTGACCATGGTGCCTAGCTTAAACATAAACTTCACAACATCTGACGCTTTAACAGCCATACGTTGCGCTAATTCACCCACTGCAATCGTTTCAGGTACAGCAACATCTCGTATAATAGGAATAGTTGGTTTATTAAACCTTTGCTCCAATGCTTTAGATCGAAAGGTTTTCCGTGATCTAACTTCTTCTTGCTGCCATTCTTTTCGGCCTCGTTTGGCTGAGGAATCTCGATCATTATAACGAGCATCTTTTCTTCGCTTCCCAGATGAACGATGCGATTTATCATTTTTAGCATCATTACTAGGCGCTGAATTCATTGGTTTACTGTCAATAGCTGGCTGTGTGAAATTTTTCTGCGTCGATCCTTCTGGTTTTTTTGATGCAACAAGTGAACGAGGTGTATTTGTTTTATATTTAGATTGCTGAGACAATGATGTCTCTGGTTTTTTATCTTCATTTTTAATTAAAGTTCGTTTTTTACGCACTTCAACATTGACAATTTTTCGATTCCCAGCACTATCTGACACTTTAATAGTTTGCTGCATTTTTTTAGTAAAAATAATACGCTGCGTTTCTTCGACAACATCTTGCTTATTTGAAGATAAATGTCCATGCGTTTTTTTCAGATAATCGAGCAATGCATTTTTATCTACATTTGAAACCACTTCATTAGGATCACAATGCTTTAAACCTGCATCATGCATTTGGGTAAGCAATTGCTCTACCGGAGTCCCAACGACATTGGCGAGTTGCTCAACTGTTACATCCGCCATTTCACTTCTCCTCTCCAGTATCCCGATTAATTCGCTTCATCAAACCAACATATATTACGTGCTTTCATAATTAAGTCGGCAGTTTGTTCAGCGTCTAACTCTTGAATTTCTGCAAGGTCATCACGACTGGATTCAGCTAATAATTGTAAAGTTGTAATCCCATTTTTTCTTAGCAAATCTGCTAATTCAACTGTCATACTTTCAATCGAAAATAAAGTGTATTGAGAAGAATCTGTTTCAGTTATGGCTTTGTCTTCTTCAGGCTTAACTAATAGCAGTGCTTTTTTTGCTTTTTCCTGAAGGGATTGAATAAGCTCTATATTCAATTCTTCAATTTCTAATAATTCATCTTGAGGTAAATAAGCCATTTCCTCTAAAGAGGAAATGCCACCTTTGACTAAATTAATAGCTAATTCTGAATCAAGATGTAATAATTTTTTCAGCATTTCACAATGCCCTTCATCTTCAGTTTCTTGTTTTGTTTTTGCTTCTGCTTCTGTCATAACATTCAATAACCAACCGGTTAATTCACTAGCTAATCGAACATTTTGACCACCGCGACCAATTGCTTGTGCTAAATTACCATCATCAACTGCAACATCCATAGTCTTCTTATCTTCATCTACAATAATGGAAGCAACTTCAGCAGGCTGCATAGAATTAATCACAAACTGCGCAGGATTTTCATCCCATAAAACAATATCAATACGTTCATTTTGTAATTCACTAGAAACCGCTTGCACTCTTGCGCCACGCATACCAACACAAGCACCTACCGGATCAATACGCCCGTCATTTGTTTTGACAGCAATTTTAGCTCGCGACCCTGGGTCTCGCGATATACCTTTAATTTCAATAATTTCTTCTGATATTTCTGGTACTTCTAAAGCAAACAATTCAAATAACATTTCTGAACAAATTCGACTTAACAGTAATTGTGGAAAACGGCCTATTTCTGAAATTTCTAACAATAAAGCACGCACTCTAGTCCCTGTACGTAATACTTCTTTCGGAATCATATCTTCTTTTTTTAAAATTGCCTCAGAATTATTTCCTAAATCAATCAGATAACCTTCTTTAATTGATTTTTTAACAGTCCCTGTAATTAATTTCCCTAATTGACTACGATATGACTCAACCATTTGACGTCGTTCAGCTTCTCTGACTTTTTGCACAATCACTTGCTTCGCTGTTTGTGCTGCAATTCGGCCAAATTCAATCGATGGAATATGTTCATCAAAAAAATCACCGCAAGTCAATTGTTGATCTGTTTCTTTTAAATCACTCATTTTCATTTGCAGTTGATCATTATCGAACAGATTGTCTTCAACTAATTCCCAACAGCGAAATGTATTATAATCCCCTGTTTTACGATCAATAGAAACTTTAATATGCACATCCATTTTATATCGTTTTTTAATCACGGTGGCTAGCGCAAGCTCAATGGCCTCAAAAATAACGTCAGCAGGAACGTTTTTTTCATGAGAAACTGAATTCACCACTAAAAGTATTTCTTTTCCCATACTAGCCTCATCGTTCAGAAACAAACATATACATCATGCTTGTTTTCAAATATCATCCAAAAAAATATTAAAAACAGGGAACAAGATGTGCTTGCTCAATTAAATCAAATGGAAACAAAAATTCATCTTCGTTACAACGCAATACAATTTCATCATTTTCTTTATGCGTATCAAATAAAATACCTTTAAATTGTCTTTGTCCTTCGTATGGTGCCTTTAATAGCAATTTGACCTGTTGACCTAAATGCTTTTCATATTGAGCAAATGTAAACAATATACAGTCTAAACCAGGCGATGATACTTCTAATTGATAACGATCGGGAATTAAATCTTCCACATCAAAATAAGCAGTCAATTCTCGACTGACTGCTGCGCAATCTTCTATTTTAATACCGTCATTCTTTTCAATAAATACTTGTAATAATCGAGCCTGCCAACGCACACCCCATAATTCACAATCCATTGACTCAATAATCGGTTTAATGTCCTGCTGAATACGCGTTACCAAATCAGTCAATTTAATCTCCATGCTTTATTATTTTATAACATGTTTTTATATATTTACTACGTATAAGACATAACTTGTAGCACAAAAAAAAGGGCTCCATGGCCCACTTTTTAATCATTCCTTTTGTTTGATTCTAATCAAACTATCATTCAAAACAAACACTAAATCAAAAAATATAATGAATGTATTCAGTATCATGTTGTAAAAAAATAAACTACATCAATCATGATCCATCTAAAACTGGTAGCGGGGGCAGGATTTGAACCTACGACCTTCGGGTTATGAGCCCGACGAGCTACCAGACTGCTCCACCCCGCACTAACATCTGCATTTGTAATAAAAATATCCATATAAAGAACTGAAATCATTCTAGGACTATTATAGTTGGAAGTCAATATTTTTTAAGATATATACTCAAAATATCACTAAAATCCTAACTTATTAAAGCCTGATTCCTATCTTCATGCATGACATAAAAATGAAAATATAACCTATTTTCATATAATATATTGATTTAAAAAAATATTAATCAAATTGACTGTTATCATACCTAACCAAATATATAATGGGTAGCGGGTTATTGACAGTCTCATCTTGTCTTAAGATACCGCATTCATTTTACTTGCCATGTCAATCAACAGCTTCAAAATAGTTTGAAGCTGTTGATCTATTTTAATATCAATCAACTCATGTTTCGAATCAAAAGCTTGAAAACCATGAGGTATTATGAGCTGTGATGGCATGGCGATGACACCCAGATTGCTCAGCAATCCTCGAAGCGATATTAAGCCTCGAATGCCACCTAAACTACCTGGAGAGACTGAAGCGATTGCTGCCAACTTACCTGAAAAAGCTTGCATAGATTGCTCATTTTCCTCATGAGAACGTGACAACCAATCCAGTACATTTTTAATTAAAGGGGAAAAAAAACCATTATATTCTGGTGAAGCAATAAAAAACCCATCATGTTCTGAAAATATTTTTTTGAGTTTTTTTGCATTATCTGGCAGGCTTTCTTGTTTTTCTAAATCGCCATCGTATAGCGGCATCTCAAATGCTTTTAAATCAAGATAGGTCACTATGGCGCCTAATGCTTTAGCTTTTTTTTCAGCAAGCTTGGCTAACTTTTTATTAATAGAATCTTTACGGGTACTCCCTGCAAAAAATAATATTTTTACCATATCATTTATTATCCTACTGCATATGATTCACGATCATCAATATCGCTTATTTTCAATACAGGATAACAGCAAGCCATGATTTCTTCAACTTGGACTCACCACGATAAATTATTTTATACAATCAAAGCAATAGTTATATACCGATCACTCGCATCACAGATATCCTCTTGCGAAGAGAATGATCAGCTCATACTGGAGAAAAAAGAAAGGCATAATACAGCATTTTTTTTCATATTATCTGATTATTTATTCAACACTTCAAACATGAAAAGGCAACATAAAATAACACGTATACCAAGACACAGAGTATACAATTTTAGTCGTACAAAAAGTATTGAGTGAAATATTGAAATGATAATAACATCCTCAAATAGCTTACAAAATAATACAAACAACAGAAAAACGTTTTAGTATTACATTTCATTTTTACCGGTTTTTTTAGGCTTAACCATCACCTGCATGATCTGTTTATTATGTTTAAGTTGAATAGAACAAGTGACAGGGATTGGCTGCGTCGTGAAACTAAAAATATCATGCGCATGAAGATGAAGATGACAATCATGCTGACAGCCTGAACATTCAATCGTATTAATCCACGCGCCGTAAGGTAATTGAGGTTGATCAATTTGAAAATAAATAGGTTGATGCGCATCATATATCAAATGATTTTCATTTTTCTGCAACAAAGTTATATTTTGAAATGGATTTTTTTCGGTTTCAAAAAACCAAACTTTCGTCATTTTTTTTGTTTTTTTATGCACTTGTAATGCATATTCTAAGCTAACTTGATAACGTGTATCTCGTTTTAACGGTTTCACTGGAAACCAAGCATATTCATTTTTTTTGATTTTTTTTTGCACATCATTGCTTGCATTTAATGCCCATAATGAAACAATTTGCGATTTATCTTGAACATTGGTCAGTTTAAATGATAAAACTGTGACAACAGCATTTGGATTAAATTGAACTGAAATTGGCATGCCTGAAATAGTTAATGTAGGCGTTGGATCTGGCTCTTCTTGATCTGTAAAGACAACAGGCACACTTGTTTGATTTGGCCAAGGATAAACAACTAAATCGGGCTGACTTAATGCCTGCAATGGTTCTACTGGATCAATCAACCCATAGTTAAAAAGTGAATGCGTCGCTGTTTTTTTAAAGTCGATCTCAGTACAAAAAAAAACTTTCGGCTTATAGCTTAACTCAAAAACAAATTTAAATAATAAAGCGCTGTCAGACAATGCCGTACTCTGTGCTGTTTGATCTAAAAAATAACCGACTGTATTAATATCATAAGATAAAAAAGTCAATCGATGATAAATGCCTGTCATTAAATCTGAAATAGCATGAAACCAGTCACGAGTATGTCCGCAATAGACATTTTCTAATAAAATAGTCGGGTAATAATCTAATACCTTCGCTCTATTTCTTGCATGTACCCCAGAAAAAAAATTTAAATGAGCACTTTGAATATGAGAACATTGATGATTTATCGCCAAATAAGATGCATGTGATTTTGCTATTTGGCTTAATTGATCTGAATAATCTAGTTGAGATAATCCATTTTTTTCTCTTGCTTCATGGATTATTTTCATAGCATATTCCGAAGAACACAGCGCTATATTACAATATAACAAAGAATTTAAAAAACATAAAAAAATAAAAAATCTTTGATAATCAAAAAGAAAAAAGCACATTATATGATTCTCCTCATAGATATAGATCATGCCAACTGTAAAATTTAGAGTCTTATTTTGTGAAAAAGTTCCTTTATTTTTAAAAAAATAATATCTTCATGATCTTCCTTTTATAGGCATAACACATGTTATAATGCATCAAAAACAACCTCTGAACTGATGATTGAATGCGCCATGGATAAAATGCTATTTGAAGATTATAAAAAAACCTGTATTCAATGGGTTAATGCAGGTATTGCACAAATACTAGATAACCAAGCGATTCAGCAAACTGATTTATTAGCCTCGATACGTTACACAGCATTAGGGGCTGGAAAACGTATTCGAGCCATATTCGTGCATGCTGCTTGCAGCTTAAATCAAGGAGATCCAAACAAAGCCTTGCCTGCAGCGTGCGCTGTTGAGTTATTACATGCCTATTCTTTAATACACGATGATTTACCTTCCATGGATAATGATGACTGGCGTAGAGGCAAACCAAGCTGTCATAAAGCATTTGGAGAAGCGCTTGCTATATTAACCGGCGATGCCTTACAAGCATTATCCATGCAGGTATTAATCAACTCATCACAACCTCATGATGTAAAACTGTATCAACTCAAAACTTTAATCGAAGCTAGCGGATGTCAAGGTATGGTCGCAGGGCAAGTGATGGATATCATGCAACATCAAGCGTCAGCAAAAAATGAATTACAATATCTTGAAAAGCAAAATCACGCAAAAACAGGTGCTTTAATCTGTGCAGCACTGTCATTGGGTGCGTATGCAAGTAATGCAAATCAACTCATACAAAAACAACTTGAACAGTATGGGCGCGCGATCGGTTTAGCTTTTCAAATTCAAGATGATATTTTAGATGTTGCTGAAAAAACAGACAATATGGACAAATCTCATCATTCAGATTATCGACAAAACAAGCTCACATATGTCAGTGTGCTCGGATTATCTGGCGCTCGTAAAAAATTATCAGAAACCTTTCAAAAAGCAGAAGACACTTTATCCATTTTTGGTCCAAACGCTCGAATGATAAGACAATTAACACGCTACATTTTAGAGCGTAAATATTGAGATATTATTTATATTGCTGATGATATGTTTGAATTTTTTCAATCTGTGAAAATTCATGCTGATCTTCTAAATACGCTAAGATATTATCGAGTGTTAGCACAGATAATACCGGCACGCCTAATTTTTTAGACAACGCCTCCAAAGCATTACAGTGATCATTTTTTGCTTTTTCTTGTCGATCTAAAGTAAGACAAATACCAACAAGCTGTCCTTTTTCGGCTTGTATTAATGGAATAATTTCTGTAATCGCTTTTCCAGATGTAATAATATCATCTAAGAGCATCACACGGTGATTGTTCAATGAACCCCCAACTAATTGACCTCCTTCACCATGCGCCTTAACTTCTTTACGATTAAAACAAAAAGGCATGATGGTCTGATTTTTTTCAGTCCAAACCATTGAGGTAGCCGTCACTAAAGGAATGCCTTTATAGGCAGCCCCCATTAAGACATCAAACGATATTTGAGATTCAGATAAAACTTGATGATAAGCATCGGCCAGTATTTTTAAAGAGAGACCATCATTAAAGCGTCCTGAATTAAAAAAATAAGGGGACTTTCGACCTGATTTTAATGTGAAATCACCAAAACATAAAATATTATTTTCAATACAGGAAGCAAGCAATTTTTTTTTAAAATCCGGCAACAACATGATAATACAATCCACTTTAGATTAATTAAGAAAAAATATTTTTATATTATACCGAATAGTAATTGCCGTACAATATGAGAATTTTTAATATTCATTCAAAATGAGGTTGACATCATTTCAACAAGTGAATATGATTTGAATATTAAATCAGCCGGCATAGCTCAGCAGGTAGAGCAACTGACTTGTAATCAGTAGGTCCCGAGTTCGACTCTTGGTGCCGGCACCATTCTATATCCTATTATTCATTGATTTTTATCAATATATTCATATTTATTTTAAATAATCAGACCTTACCATTGAAATTTCTGACATCTCTAGGTAGAATGTCTGCTAATTATGTTCTTCAGGGCGGGGTGAAATTCCCCACCGGCGGTAAATCACCACAGTGTGAAAAAGCCCGCGAGCGCTTAAACAAATCAATCTGTTTAAGGACAGCAGATCCGGTTTAAATCCGGAGCCGACGGTCAGAGTCCGGATGAAAGAAGATCATGCCGAACAGATTTTGCTTTCTACATTATTTAAGACATAATGTACTCTACTTTTCTGACGGTTTGCCTCGCTCTAAGTCTTGATTTATTGCTTCGAGGATGAATGACCATGGCTCAACACTCTACTTTATCTGATTTTGGAATCGATGGTTTAACACGCCTAAAAAATGCAATTCAGCAACTCCAAAAAGGAGGAGGTATTGTTTTACTCGATGATGAAGACCGTGAAAACGAAGGTGACCTGATCTTTGCTGCACAATCAATAACCACTGAACAAATGGCTTTTATGATTCATTATTGCAGCGGCATTGTGTGCTTATGTTTGGAAGAACAGCATAGCCAGGCATTAGGCTTGACACCCATGACTATCAATAATTTAAGCCCTAATCAAACTGCCTTTACCATTTCCATTGAAGCTGCAGAAAATACAACAACTGGTGTTTCTGCGCAAGATCGCGTTACCACTATTCAAGCAGCCATCCAAACTCCAGTCAATCCACAAGCTATTATTAGTCCAGGACATGTTTTTCCATTAGTAGCTCGTCCAAAAGGATTACGAGAACGTCGAGGTCATACAGAAGGCACGATTGATTTAATGCATGCAGCAAAATTAAAACCAACAGGTGTCTTATGTGAACTAATGAACAGAGATGGCACTATGGCTCGTTTGCCTCATATCACTCAATTTGCAAAACAATATCATTTACCCATATTAACGATTGAAGATATCGTTCAAAATATGGATAATCTCTCATGCTGAATACATTCAAAAAAAATACAAGAGCTAACCACAAAACTAATATTCAATATTCTACCTCTACAAAACTACCTACAACATTTGGGGAGTTTACTTTACATGTTTTTGAAAATATCGATAAAAATGTACAATATATTGCATTAAGTCTTGGTCGATTTGATACGCAAAAACCGCCTTTAGTTCGTGTTCACTCAGAATGCTTTACAGGCGATACTTTATTTAGCTTACGATGTGACTGTGGTGCGCAATTAAAACAAGCAATGGTTCGAATTGCGAAAGAAAAAGCAGGTTTAATTCTATATTTACCACAAGAAGGTCGAGGTATTGGCTTACTCAATAAAATTAGAGCATATCACATGCAAGACTTAGGCGCTGATACAGTTGAAGCCAATGAATTACTTGGTTTCAAACCAGACTGTCGATCTTATGAAATGTGCGCTATGCTTTTTAAACATTTCGGCATTCAGTCTATACGGCTAATGACTAATAATCCGGCTAAATTAGAGGCTTTAAGTCAACAAATTGACATTATTGAGCGTGTTTCACTCACAACAATACACAATCATTATAATCAACATTATCTGAATACAAAAATAAAAAAACTAGGTCATTTGATATCATAAATCATCAGTTTAATATAAAGCTTATCATGCACCTACTCTCTCATTTTAAAAAAGCCCATTCAACTATGAAGAGCAACACCTAAAGGTTTTTCTATTCCTTGCATAACGTTGTTAGATGTTCGATAGTTTAACATTTTTTCTGAGTTTATTATTGAGTGCTTTTTGAATTGCTAAAATCTCATCATCTTCTATATCTATACACTCTGTTTGCTTTGGTAGATATTGACGAGATAATCCATTGGTATGCTTATTTAATCGACTCTGAATAAATCAATTTTTTTTAAATTTTGTAAAAAATATAAAAAAAATTGATTTTGTTTTTGTGAAAAAATTCAGGCACGACAAAAGCCATGCTATCCAAGCAAGCAATAATCGTAAATTATGCCCAACTCCGCATAAAATAGCATTTATTTCATCTTCAATCTTACCTTTCAACATATTTCTTCGTAGTTTTCCTTCTGATTTCATATGCCCAATGTGTGGTTCAATTGCGTTTCATCTTGCGAGTTTTTTCTTTAAGGTAGGATTCATGCCTTTGC